>Ga0247841_10001711_pt1 | contig 46949 bp, 53 predicted proteins | sample LaCruzMarch2015__2_FD_192410 | JGI IMG/M metagenome (GOLD analysis project Ga0247841, IMG submission 192410) | Freshwater microbial communities from meromictic Lake La Cruz, Castile-La Mancha, Spain - LaCruzMarch2015_18m | ecosystem: Environmental > Aquatic > Freshwater > Lake | place: Spain... | reverse complement strand
TTTTATACTGAAGGTAGTCTTGACAGTATAAAAAACTTCGCCGTAATCCCTTGCGGCCTTATATTATAAATAATCTATGATGCCGAAACTTCTCAAATGCGCCAGAGACCCAGCCCAGAGACAGGGCGAGCGAGAATTGGCGCGGAGCGAAGTCCGCCACGCCGGGGCGGACGAGCGTCTTTTCGTAGGCCTGCCAGGGCTGGCAAGCACAAGAGCATAAAATTTTACTTTTATTAACGCCCTGATAGTGCTATAATCCCTGTGATATGTACATAGACTTCTACAACTTAAAAGAAAAGCCTTTTAGCGTCACTGCCGACCCTAATTTTCTCTATCTGAGCAAAAAACACAAAGAGGCTATATGCCACATGCAATACGGTATTCAGGAGCGTATGGGATTCCTGGAAATCACGGGAGAGATAGGCGCCGGAAAAACCACTGTATGTAAAGCCCTGCTCAATCAACTGGATAATCATACAAAAACAGCCTTTATATTAAACGGGAATCTCTCCGAAAACCAGCTTCTGCAGGCTATTGTGGAGGATTTCGGCATACAGGTAAAAGCAAAAAATAAGATAACCATGCTTAACGAGCTTAATAAATTTCTGCTTGAACAACTGGAACACAAAAATAATGTAGTGCTTATTATAGATGAAGCGCAGAACTTAAAACCATCGCTTTTAGAACAGGTAAGGCTTTTGTCAAATCTTGAGACGGAAAAAGAAAAATTATTGCAGATTATCCTGGTAGGCCAGCCTGAGTTAAGGGAAAAACTTGCTTCCAGAGAGCTGAAGCAGCTGCGCCAGAGGATAGCCATCAGATATCACATCTCTCCCCTTTCAAGACATGAAGTAACCTGTTATATATTGCACAGGCTGCATGTGGCCGGCGCAAACAACGGGGAGATTTTTCAGAAAGATGCGCTTGAAGAAATATTCAAATTTTCCGGCGGCATACCAAGGCTGATAAATATAGCGTGCGACAAATCTCTTTTAGCCGGCTATACCGCAGATAAAAAAATAATAGATTCTGAAATGGTAAAAAAATGCGCCAAAGAAATCGAGGGGGTGTTTGAATGAGCATAGTTAACGACGCTTTAAAAAAAGCAGGCAAAGATTTTGAATACAAAGAGCAAGCTATATATACAGGCGTTGCGGCACCTGCTAAAGAATTCTATCCAAGCTCTGATAGAAAATGGACAGTTATAATAACAATATCTCTTGTTATCATAGCATCCCTTTTCGGGTCGCTGGTTTTATATAAAAATATGTCCGGAGTAGACGATGGATACGTTTCAAGCGGAACCGACAAATCTGTTTCCGCGATTCAGTCAGTGCTCAATAACATGGAACAAAAAACTGTTCCAAAGACCATGGGATCGCAGGATTTCGCTAAACTGAACGGCATTGTTTACGGCGATCAGGGCAAGTGGGCCATTGTTAATGACAAGATTGTCAAAGAAGGCGATAAGCTTCTAGGCGGAGAGATTACAAGCATAACCAGGGATCTCGTTAAGATTGAAAAGAATGACGGGAGCGAGGTTACTCTTAGCTTAAAATAGTTCTTTTTCTGATTCCAGCGCACCGAGGGCTTCTTTGGCAGATGCCTGCTCTGCGCTTTTTTTGTTAGGGCCGGATCCTATACCATATCTTTTCCCTGCCACTACAGCCTCTACTATGAAATGCTTTTTATGATCAGGTCCTATTTCTGAAAGTATCCTGTAGAAAGGCGTTGTTTTAAACTTCCTTAGCACTGTCTGCTGGAATATTGATTTATAATCCTTTGACCCTTTTCCTTCTTTTACAAGCTGCATCTCAGGCTTAAATACTTTTGTTATAAAATTATGCGAAGCCTTTATTCCTCCGTCCAGATATATTGCCCCTATCAGAGCTTCAAGTGAGCACATAAGATTGGACACGTGTTTTCTGCCTCCGGACGTTTCTTCGCCTCTCCCAAGCAGGATGTATTCCCCTATGCCGAGTTCTTTGGCTATCCTGGCAAGAGTTTCTCCGCTGACCAGCTGAGACTTGTAGCGGGTAAGAACCCCCTCATCTGCGCCGGGGTATTCATTGTAAAGCACATGGCTTATTATTAAGCCGAGTACAGAGTCTCCCAAAAACTCCAGCCTTTCGTTGTCGCTGGACTGCTCCATATCTTTTTCGTTAGCGTAAGATTTATGGGTAAGCGCCTGATTCAGCAGAAGTTTGTTTCTAAACCCGTAATTTATAGATTTTTCAAAAACCTTAAGTTTTTTAAACCGGTCTTTATCTTTTTTTAGATTCATAAAGATTCTCTATGGCTTCTTTTACCAGGCGCATGGGAATGCCTTCCCTGACCATAGTCCTGCCTATTCCAACAGGCAGGACAAAGCGATTTTTTCCGTGGATAAATTTTTTATCGCGGCTCTGGGCCGACAAAATATTTCTCAGGTTTACGTTTTTCAGTTTAACGGGCAGCCCGATATTTTTAATTATATTTTTTATCCTCTGCCCGACGCCCTTTGCCGCTAAATCCATTTTTTCAGCTATATAAACGCTGGACAACATACCAAGCGCTACTGCCTGTCCGTGGTTATAAGATCTGCGATAATTAGCCGCGGCTTCTATGGCGTGGCCTATGGTGTGTCCGAGATTAAGCATTACACGCACATTTTTATTGTCCATCTCATCTTTTTCAACAACCCCTGCTTTTATAAGGCTGCATTCATAAACGATGCGGTTCAGGCATTTTTTATCGCGGCCAAGAATTGCCGTATAGTTTTTTTCTACAAAGCTGAAAAGGCCGGGGGACTTTATTACCCCGTATTTAATAACCTCTGCAAGACCTGAAGCGAGTTCTTTTTCAGGCAGGCTTTTCAGGAAAGATATGTCGCTGAAAACAAGCTTTGGCTGATAAAATGCGCCTACGAGATTTTTACCGGCACTTAAATCTATAGCGGTTTTGCCTCCTATGGCTGAATCCACCTGGCTGAGAAGCGTTGTGGGAACCTGGACATAAGGCACGCCTCTTTTGTAAATGCTGGCAGTGAATCCTGCCAGGTCTCCGACCACTCCTCCTCCGAGCGCTATAATAAACACCCCGCGCTTGGTATTAAATCTAGAGATATTATTCACAAGCTTCAGGCATTCTTTTTCTGATTTGGCTTTTTCTCCGTCCGGAACTATCTCAAACCTTGCGTTGAAACCGCTCGAAACAAGCGCTTTTTTTATTTTTGCCCCGAAAAGTTTTTTTATTCCAGGATTTGTGACGATTACAGCATCCCTGCCTATATCCAGCCGCTTCAGGCATGGCCCGAGCTTATCAAGCTCATCGGAGCAGATCAATATGTCGTAGCTGTTTTTTCCAAGATTGACTTTAATTTTTTTCATATTATATCCCGAAATTTACGCCTAATAACCTGGCTATAAAAATAACAATCGGCCAGATGATAGTATTTATAGCTCCCATCCATAACAGCGCAAATATTATTATAAAGCCGTACGGCTCTATTTTAGCGTATTCAGCGCCTAAATGATAAGGCAAAAGGCCCATGGCTACCCTTGATCCGTCCAGCGGCGGTATGGGCAGCAGATTAAACACCGCCAGTACCAGATTTGCCGTGATAGCGGTTGTTATTACAGATACCGCAAAATAACTGGCTGTTAAAAAAGGTATTTTTAATAATAAGGATAAAAGTATTGCAAAAATCAGATTTGCCGCAGGACCTGCCAGGCCTACCCACACCATATCCCTTTTCGGGTTATTTAAATTAAAGAAGTCTACCGGTACAGGCTTTGCCCATCCGAAAAGTACGGGCGAATGTGTCATGATTAAAACGAGAGGAAGAAATATGGTTCCTATCGGGTCTATGTGGGCTAGAGGATTAAGGGTGAGCCTTCCCATAAATTTTGCAGTGGAGTCGCCGAGTTTCCACGCTACCCATCCATGAGAATATTCATGGATAATCACCGCGAAGAAAAATATGCAAAGGCTTAATAATACGCTCATCTATTATTTTTTGCAGAAGTGGATATGGACAAATTGCCTTTAGGCGCAGAAGAATTTGCGCCCAGCCTTACAGTGGCAGAACCGGTTGTTTCTTTTTTCTGGGCTGGAGCCGGAACAGGAGGCGCAGTTTTTTCCTCTTCTGCCAGAGTTATTTGACTGGAGAGCACCCATCCCGCTGTCCCATAAGGAGGCTCTATCTTATACCACCCGGTTTCTTCCGATAATATCGAAACCTTCTCCGGCTTGGATATTTGCCCTACTATTGAATATCTGGTGCCTGCGCCTGCCCTTAAGTTTACATTGCCGGCGTTTATTATGCCTATGCCCTTTTCGTCAGAGGTCAAAGTAACGTAATCCTTGCTTACGTACAGGGCTGCTTTTCTGGGTAGCAATATCTTGAACCAGCTGTACCGTCTTTCTATGATTTTCACAGAGTCGGATTTTGATAAAGTGCCAAGGTTTTCAAAATTAGCATTGTCCCCTGCCCTTACTGTTACGCCGTCATCTTTTACATAGCCTATCTTTGGAAAATTTTCCTTAGCTTCTTCTTGAGCATAGGCTGTTAAGGCAAATAAAGACAAAATTATTATTAACCCGCTAATGCGCTTCATACGGCCTCCGTTTTATTTTTTCTTTTCTTCTTTGCCGGCCTTAGGAGCTGCCTTTCCTGCTGCAGGTGCTGGCGCAGGAGCAGCTGTTGCGGCTACTTCTCCTTCTTTTGGTTTTTCTTCTTTAACTTCCTTCTTTACCTTGATTTTTATAATCTTCAGCTTCGGCATCCCGAAAACAGAATCATCTTCCTTGAGTATACCTTTTTCTTTCAAGGCCGTTAATCTCTCGTACCTCTTTAAAACAGTCCTGTGTTTTTTACCTGAGCTTGATGTTTTTAGGCTTGGATGTAGTGACATTTGACACTCCTTTTTTTAGTTCCGGTTTAGCTTGAGGCTGCGTTTCGCGCATTACCTGCTGCTGCAAAATAACTCCTGGGTTTCCTTTTTCGTCATGCCTTCCCTTTTCCACTCCTAGAGCAAAAGCCGCTATACATACCATTAAAAAACCTATTATTGTAAAAATCATGGTTTCGTAAGAAACGGTTACACTGTTTTTTACATCAGGGAGTAAAAATCTTGTTTTTTTCCTTATTTTTTTATCTACAGATTGGCCTTGCTCAAAAAGGTCAAACTGGTTTTTTTCCTGCGTTTTTGTCGTCATGAGGCCTTTAATTATAGCACAAATCTCACGTATTTTTTATATATTTTTCTATGTTTCTTACAATCTGTTTGTTATTCGTATACGCATATGCAGTAGTAGACGCTGTTTGGTGGCTTGTAACTATACCTTCTTTTACCAGCTGGTTCAGGGCCTTCTGTATATTATTGGCATCTCCGCCTATCCACAGGGATATGCCTTTTGCAGTATCAATGCAATTGGGATTTTCGTTAAAGAAAAACAGTATTTTTCTGGCAGTGTCATTTTTTAACAGGCGTTTTATATTTTTCATGCCGAAGCCCCCAGCATATTTTCGAAAGCAGATTTTTTAGTAACCTGTATAAAGGCGTCGACTGCTTCCGGGTCAAACTGAGAACCTTTGTTCTTTTCTAATTCTTTTATTGCCTGGGCCACACCTATTTTTTTTCCTTTATAAGGCCTGGCAGATACCATTGCTTCAAAAGCGTTTGCCACAGCCATTATCCTGGCGCCCATCGGGATTTGGCCGCCTTTAAGTCCGTCAGGATAGCCTGTGCCGTCATATTTTTCATGATGATGTCTTATTATAGGCATGGCAGGCTTCAAAAATTCCAGATGCTCTATTATTTTAAGGCTTTCCAGGTGTTGTTTTTTTATAATGGCATATTCCCCGCTGGAAAGGCTTCCCGGTTTTTTTAAAATTTCATCAGGTATGCTGAATTTTCCCGTATCCGGCAGTAAAGCTGAATAATGCAGATTAACGACGTCTTCCCTCGGTAATTTCATTTGCTCGGCTATTGCCAGGACCATTTTCACAAATTGGTCTGAATGGGTGAATGTGTTCGGGGATTTTGAGTCCAAGAGCGCCGCTAAAGTCTTTATGCTGCCGTAAGCCATCTTTTCCTGCTCTTCGTACATCTGCGCATTTTTTACGGCAATAACTGCCTGCTCTGCGAGCGTTATCAGAATCTCCAGTTCAAACTTGTCAAAAGGCGCGCCGTTTGTCTTGTCCCCTGCGCTGATGACTCCGATTATGTCTTCTTCCACAAGAGGCACGCATATAGAGTTGCGCAAAAGAACGGTTTTACCTGTCTTTGCAACTTTCCCTTCCAACTTAAGCCCGAGCTTTATTTTTTTATATTTCGGGTCTGTTTTAGGTATTTCTTTATCCAGGTCTATAATGGCCTTAGGGATAAGATATTTTTTCGATTCATCCAGAAGCATTATTGAACAATGCCTTGACCTCATTACTTGCAGAGTTAACCTTGCTATGCGTTCTATAAGTTCGTCCATGTCAAGGGTAGAGCTTAAAAGCCTGTGGATGGTATGTATGGTGGAAAGCGCTATTGCCCTTGGCCTGATTGTTTCGTACAGCTTGGTCAGTTCCTGCTCTTTCTGGAATTCTTTGAGCGCAAGGTCCATACATATCCTGGCAGAATCTACTGCGGTTTTTTTGGGTTCTGCGGCTAAATGGACAAATAGCACATAGCCGTAAACGCTGGAGCCTTGTATTATCGGAAAAGAAAGGCAGATCTTGCCGCAGCTGCATTTAAAGAGCATGTATTCTCTTAGCGGGCTGGACTTTATCCTTGCCAGATATTTACCCAGCTTAAGATGATTGCATTCCCCGCCGCATTTAACAGGCTTGTATTCTGAATCAAGAAATGCGCAGCGGCTTTTTTTAAGTATCTTTGAACACAGGGCTTTGAAAGCAGATACAGAGCTGCTTTTGGAAAATTTTATTAAGAATTCCTGCTTTTCTTTTTTTTCAGACTCGTTCATATGGGTCGAATAATTTTTTATATTCGTCAAGGGCGTATCTGTCAGTCATCCCGGCTATATAATCGCAGATAACCCTGTGATTTCCTGCTTTTTTAATTTTTTTCTGGTCAGAAGGCGGAAGCTGTTCTGGCTTTTCAAGGTACACTTTAAACAGGCCTGTGATAAATCTCCTGGCCTTATCTGACATGCGCATCACCCTGAAATTTTTATACAAGTTATCCATTAAAAATACCCTGAGCTCTTTTCTTTTTTTCTGCATATCCTCGGAAAACGCAACAAGTTTCTTTTTGTGTTTTTTAACATCGGCTAAATTTTTTATGCCGCTTGCAGTGATATTTTTCTCAGATGTTACGAGAAGATCTTCTATCTGGGTATCTATCAATCTGCGTATTATCTGATATTTTCTTATTTTATCAGGCAGCTCTATTTTTCCTTTTTGCACAAACCCGGCGGCGTCTTTCCATAATTTTAACTGCAAAAGGCCTTTTTCTTCCATGAGGCCTGACATTAATCCGTCGTCTATATCGTGGTTGTCGTAAGCAATTTCGTCTGCCACATCTACAACCTGCGTCTCCATCGTAGGCGAAGATCCCGGCTCAAACTCTTTTAACTGCTGAGCCTTGTCAAACATGGTAGTGTGCTTATTTATTCCTTCCCTGGATTCCCATGTGAGGTTTAGTCCCGGAAAATCAGGATATCTCTGTTCCAGTTCTTCCACAACCCTCAGCCCCTGAAGATTGTGATCAAAACCTCCGTTATCTTTCATCAGCGTTCTCAGGCTGTCTTCGCCTGCGTGGCCAAAAGGAGGATGGCCTATATCATGAGAAAGCGCTATCACCTCCACCAGATCCTCGTTTAAGGACATTGTCCTGGCAATTGACCTGGCAATCTGGCTTACTTCCATAGTATGCGTAAGCCTTGTCCTGTAATAATCGCCTTCGTGATTTACAAATACCTGGGTCTTGTATTCCAGCCTTCTGAAGGCTGTAGAATGTATAATTCTATCCCTGTCCCTCTGATATACAGACCTGTATTTAGGCTCTGCCTCGGGATATTTCCTGCCTTTGGTATCCTTGGAGTGCATTGCATAAGACGCAAGCAAATCATATTCTCTTTTTTCTATATCTTTGCGTGTTAACATTTAACCAGTGTTTTATACAGCTCTTTCAGCGACTGCGGCACTACTTTTGTATCAGCCACAACAGGCATAAAATTAGAATCGCCTTTCCATCTGGGGACTATATGGATGTGCAGGTGGTCCTTATATCCTGCCCCGGCTACCTTGCCTGTATTTATACCTATATTAAAGCCGTGCGGTTTCAGCTTTTTTTCAAGCAAAACCTGCATGTCCCTCGTAAGCTTTATTATATCCATAAGTTCCGCATCATTCAACCCTTTTAAATCCTTTACGTGCCTGAAAGGCGATACCATTACATGGCCGTTATTGTAAGGATATATATTCAGCATGGCAAAGGAATGTCCTGATTTTTTGATAATAAAAAGATTTTTATTCTTCTTACCTTTGATGCAGAATATACAGCCCTTTATTTTTCTGATTTTTATAAATACGCTTCTCCAGGGAGCCCATAGCTTATCCATGATTTATAGTTTGCATATATCTGCTTTTACCGCCCCGGCCTTGTCTATTTCTATTATGCCGTAAGACCGGTATGGCGCGTATACCGTATCAGTGGCACTTCCGGGATTAAAAAAAAGTACGCCGTCTATATATTCATTTTTAGGTTTATGAGAATGCCCGAATATTATTATATCCGGTTTTTCCGGAAAAAATTCATTTTTCAATACGTCCACCAGCTTGTCCGGATGGCCGTATCCGTGCATCACGCATATCTTTTTTCCTTCTATGTTTAAAGTCTTTTTCTCTGCCAGCATGGGTTTCATACTATGGCTGTCCATGTTTCCGCAAACAGCCTCTGTTTTTGATAGCTTATTTAGCGCCTCTAACACGCATATGTCCGTCAGGTCTCCGGCATGAATAATAAGGCCGCATTTCTTAAACTCCGCTGTTAATTTTTCAGGTAATTCGCAGCTGCCCTTGGATAAATGCGTATCTGATATAACCCCTATTTTCATGCTCTTTTTACTCCGATATGTGCGGTTTACCGTAAAGATCCATCAGTACGTTCAGGTCTTCAGCGTTCCAGGTCCAGAACTTTGCTTCCTTTGCCATAAGGTACGCGTTTTCGTTTACTCCGGAGAATGCTATAACTATATTCCTGCTTACTTTTGAATTTTTTTTCTGTTCCCGGCTATTTTTTATTATGCCCAGCATATCATTTTCAGTGATATTCTCTTTCTTGATCATGCATAGCCATTTTTGCCTGCCATTGGTTGCCAGGATAGCGTTTTGAACATTTTTATCCCCTTCAAGCTTTTCCACATTCGTAAATGATATAAATTTATGCTTTTTGCCGTTCAGTTGTATTATGTCGTTCTTGAACAACTTGAACAATTCTATGATCCTGGAGGAAAGCTCTTTTTCAAACTCCTGGCTGAACATATTAAATTTGTATGATATATCTTTTTTGAAGGACAACTCTTCTGTAAGTTCGTTCATGCTGAAAGATGAAATCCTTTTCATGTATACGGATTTAATCCAAAACCTGAACAGCCTGTCTGTAAATCTGTAAAATGCGCCGTTGCGAGCAATAATATCCAGCTGTATCATGCTGTTTAATATCTTAGAGACTTCGCCTGATTGCAGCCTGGCAGCCTTTGCAATATCACCCTGTTTTTTATTTTCCGAAGAAAGCGCGATAAGCACTGATATGGATTTAGAAAGCAGCTTTCCTTCGGAAAGATTAAAAAGAAGGTTATAAAAATATTGGTTCAGGATGCCTGTTTTTTTGAATAGTGCGTCTACGAATGAATGTTCTATCAGTCCCTGGTGGTTTTCCTGCGGCATTCTTTTGGAAAACACAGCCCTTTCTATCTCGTCGCATATTGACTGCATGTAAAAAGGCCTGTTGCCTGTAAACGAAGCTATAAAATCCAGGTAAACTTGCGGCAGCGCAATGCCTTTTATGCTGTTTTGCAGAAACGCCCTGCCGCTGGCTATGTCCAGAGGCTTTAAGAAAAATTTCTCAAAGTTGCCGAATAAAAGCGCTAATTTTTCATTTACCAGGCGCAGAGACAGCGTTGTCCTGGAGCTCACAAGCATATACATGGTATCTTTTTGTATCATTATCTTTTTTGCAATCGTGCCAAATGGGTTTTTCAGGGAAAAATTATCCAGATTATGGAATTCATCCAGTATAAGAATGCAGCGTTTTTTGGTTTCTCCGGACAAGACGCTCGGTATGTCAAGCATAAATGAAAATGCCTCGTCTATTTTGGCCTTTTCTATATCCTGCAGAACCCTTATGCAGATTTGGGCTGTTTTTGGGTAGTCCCTCGCCAGGTCTTCTATCAAAAAGACTGCGTCATGGGGAGCTGTAAGCAGCGGGTCTGATTTTACAACCTGCGATAATATGGCTTTTATAAATCTTTTTGCGCAGAATTCGAAAGGCTCTATTTTTATTTCAAGGTATGCCGGGATAATGGCTTCTTTTTTCAGTAATTCCGAAGAAAAAAGATTTTTTATAAGCGTGGTTTTTCCTATACATGGCTCTCCGAATATGGCTATGTTCTGCCTATATCCCTCGCTAAAGGAATTTACCCTGCGTATAAGCGTATTTAATATCTCTTCCCGGTCGTTTGGCATATTTTGGAGCGGGTGATGGGAATCGAACCCACGCTGCGAGCTTGGGAAGCTCGCGTTCTACCATTGAACTACACCCGCGATTACATTGTGATCAATGCTCTAAAATCTTTGTACCTTTTTTCTATATCTTTTCTGCTGATTTTCAGGAACCTGTTTATGCTGAAATCCTGCACGGTAAAAGAGGCCATCACGCTTCCCCATAAAAGCGCATTTTTCATATTTTTTTCGTTTATCTTGTCGGTTTTTGCAAGATACCCCATAAACCCGCCGGCAAATGTATCTCCTGCGCCTGTCGGATCTTTGACCTCTTCCAGCAGGTACGCCGGCGCCATAAAGATAAAATCTTTCGAAAACAGGATAGCCCCGTATTCACCCCTCTTAACCACTGCGAATTTCGGTCCCAGGCTAAGCAGATATTTTCCTGCCTTCAGCATATTAGACTCGCCTGACAGCATCTTGGCTTCCATATCGTTCAGAAATATTATGGAAGTCTTTTTTATCATCTTTTTCAGGGAGTTGTTTTTATTTTTAATCCAGTGATTCATGGAATCGCAGCCTATGAATCTTTTTCCGGCAAATCTTTTAAGTATAAATATCTGCAGGTCAGGGTCTATGTTTGCTAAAAATATATACTTGCTTTTCTCATATCCTTCCGGCAGGCAAGGTTTAAAATCTGCGAATACGTTTAACTGTGTTTCAATAGTTTCCGCACAATTCATATCTTTGACATAAGACCCTTCCCACCTAAAGGTCTTGCCGTCTTTTGCCTCCAGCCCTTTCAAATCCACGCCAAAGGATGTTATGGCCTTGCGATGCGCCTCAGGAAAATCCATTCCCACTGTCGCAACCAGGTTTACAGGTGCAAAGAAACTCGCGCTTACAGAAAAATAAGTCGCAGACCCGCCCAGTATCTCTTTTGAATAGCCCGCCGGAGATTTGATCGTATCAAGCGCCACTGACCCTATAACAAGTATCTTATTTAACATTGTAGTTTTTCCGGTTGTTTTAAAGGCATTTTTCCATGATTTTCATGGAGCAATAGTCGCTGCACATAGTGCAAAAGTCTTTATCTACGGATATGGAAGATTTTCTATACTCAGCTGCCTTAACGGGGTCTATTGACTTTTTTATCTGGCCTTTCCAGTCTCTTTTTGCCCTGAGCTGAGACATGGACCTGTCCCAGTCTATAGCGCCCGGCAAACGCTTTGCTATATCAGCTGCGTGGCCTGCTATCCTTGAAGCAATAACCCCATTTTTTACGTCTTCCTCGTTTGGTATCCTTAAATGCTCTGACGGTGTTACGTAACACAAAAAATCAGCGCCGTAAAAAGCAGCCAGAGCTCCTCCTATGGCGCCTGTTATATGGTCATATCCGGGAGCTATGTCTGTGACAAGCGGGCCAAGTACATAAAAAGGCGCGTTATTGCAAAGCCTCTTTTGTAAAATAATATTAGCCTCTATCTGATCTATCGGCACATGACCCGGACCTTCTATTATAACCTGGACATTATTTTTTCTCGCCCTGTCGCTAAGTTCTCCCAGCATGATAAGTTCTTGTATTTGAGGCCTGTCGGTCGCATCTACCAGCGTTCCGGGCCTAAGCCCGTCTCCAAGGCTCAAGGTCACGTCGTATTTTTTTGCGATTTTTAATATATCGTCAAAATATTCATAAAAAGGATTTTCTTTTTTATTCACAATCATCCACTCTGCCAGAAAAGAGCCTCCTCTTGAAACTATGCTTATAAGCCTTTTTTGTTTTTTAAGCCTTTCTATAACGCCCTGCGTTATGCCTGAATGGATAGTAAAAAAATCCACGCCTTCGGCTGCCTGTGCCTCAAGAATCTCCAGAATATCCTGCGGTTTTATCCTGGAGATATGGCCTCTTTTTTTAGCAGCCATAATAGCTACTTCGTATATGGGGACAGTGCCTACCGGGACTTTTGAATTCTTCAGGACTAATTTTCGGATTTTTTTAAGCTCTCCCCCCGTACTGAGATCCATTACCGCATCTGCACCGTATTTAATCGCCACGTCCATTTTTCTGAGCTCTTTATTGATATTCAGGCTATTTTTGGACGTACCTATGTTTGCATTGACTTTTACCCGCAGGCCTTCGCCTACTGCGCAGGGGTTAATCTTTCTTTTTGAATTTTTTATTAAGACTATTTTACCTTCTTTTATGCGGGTTTTTAATAAGTCTAAAGAGATACGCTCGTTTTTTGAGACATATCGCATTTGAGGCGAGATTTTATTTAATTTCGCAAGATCTACCTGGGTCATTTCAGATTCTTCTCAATAAATTTTTTGCAGCTGAATAAGTATTTTTTGCTTCAAGTATAGCCCGTACCACAGCGATTCTTTTCACGCCCAACATTCTCACTTCTTCTATGTTTGCCTGATTGATCCCGCCTATTGCCACGAGCGGAATCCGTATCTTTTTTACAATCTGTTTTAATGTTTCTAATCCGACCAGCTTATAATCCGGCTTAACGGGAGTCTTGAAAATAGACCCTATTGCAATATAGTCTACGGGCTGTTTTTGGGCATCCAGGGCTTCTTTCAGCGAGCTGACTGAAAAACCTATTATCTTTTTCTTGCCCAGGATTCTTCTGGCTGTTTTTACGGGCATGTCCATAGAGCCTAAATGCACGCCATCGGCATCCAGCGCCAGAGCCATGTGAACCCTGTCATTTATTATAAAAAGAGCTTTGCCTCTCAGCAGTTTTTTTATTTTAAGGCCTGTTTCAAAAAAACTTATATCGCTCGCTTCCTTATCCCTGAATTGAACCATGTCCAGTCCTGCCTTTAAAGGCCCGGACAATATATTAAGCAAATCTCTGCCATTGAGAGCGTCGTTATCTGTTACAAGATATAAGCCCGGTTTTCTTAACAACGCTTTTTTCAATATCATAAGTATTAAACCTGAGTTTTCTGTATCCCCGGCTTATTTTTTCATCTATCAGCTTAAAACACTCTTCGAGAACCCTTAAAGATTCCTTAACGCGTTCTATGTTGGACATGAAAATATCAGAAATATCTATACCTGTTTCCTTCCGGAAATCTATAAATTTTGCCTTATCTCTGCAAGTATCTCTGCCGGATAAAAGCCTGGCCAGGGATATTTTTTTTGATTTAAGCACTAAGCCTGTTGCCCCGTGTCTTATTGTCTTTAGAGATTTCGTGACGCTTTTATTCTCCAGGCTAAACCTTGCTATATCCTCGCAGACCCTTAATCCTTCACGCGTCCTGTTTAAGTTGGCATCTATAATTTGTAATAGCTTTTTCTCTATCATGCTTGGATTTTGGAGATAATGTTGCGGGTTGAAAGGCCTTTTATGTATGCCAGGCTTTTTACTTTACCGCCGCACGATTCCACAAAATCAGATCCCACTATGTTTTCTTTTTTCCAATCCCCGCCTTTAACAAGCACGTCCGGCTTGATCGCCTGTATGAGTTTTAAAGGCGTCGGGTCATCGAACACCACTACGAAATCCACTGCCTCCAACGCGGCAAGCAAAATCGCCCTGTTTTTTTGAGCTACAATAGGCCGGGATTTTCCCTTCAGTTTTTTTACTGATCCGTCGCTGTTAAGGCCTATGACAAGCACATCGCCCAAAGATTTTGCTTTCGAAAGATAGCTTACGTGTCCGGCGTGAAGGATATCAAAGCAGCCGTTCGTGAACACAATTTTTTTATTTTTTTGTTTTAATTTTTTTACAGCTCCTGCTATCTGAGGAAGGGTTTTTATCTTATTAGAAAGCATCTTCTATGAGCTCGCATACAATATGGCCTATTGCAATATGAGCTTCCTGTATCCTCGGGGTATTAGTAGACGGGACTCTGACGCACATATCCGCTGCCTTGCAAAGCTCTCCTTTTTTTTCTCCTGTCAGCGCAGCTGTCTTAAGACCCATGTTTGACGCCTTTAAAATGCCTGCCACCACATTTTTTGAGCTGCCGCTTGTGGATATTCCGATAGCCATATCGCCTTTATTGCCAAGGGCCTCTACCTGCCTTTCAAAGATATAATCAAAATTATAGTCGTTTCCGAGCGCGGTAAGAATAGAGCTGTTGGCTGTGAGGGCTATTGCCGGAAGGGCTTTTCTTTCTTTTTTAAACCTGCCCACGAGTTCTGCGGCAATGTGCAGGCAATCAGTGGCGCTGCCGCCGTTTCCGAACAATAAGATCTTATGGCCTGCTTTTATTGTTTCAAGCATTGCGCTTGCAAGCTTTTCAATGTCTTTTACATTGTTTTCAAGCACTTTATTTTTTACGCCTATGCTTTCTTTCAGTAGATTTATGATTTTTTTCTGCATATTATCCGAAGAATATCTTAGCTAGATTATAAAATTCCGCATCCACCGTCTTAAGCTCTCTGACAGCCGCATCTAAAGGAACAGCTATTATTTTATTGCCCGAGAGACTTGCCATCTTGCCGTAATCTTTTTTCAGCACCAGCTCCATCGCTTTTATGCCGAATCTCGTGCCAAGCACCCTGTCAAATGCCGTGGGCGTTCCGCCTCTTTGTATATGGCCCAATACCGTAACTCTCGTCTCGTAGCCTGTTCTTTTTTCTATTTCCTCGGCTATCCTCTGGCCTATGCCTCCCAATCTTACGTGTCCGAATGCGTCCAGCTTCTCTTCCTGAGTCACCATGCCCTGCTTAAACTGCGCGCCTTCAGCAGCAACCACTATGCTGAAAGTCTTACCTCTGGCATGCCTCTTTTTTATAATTCCGCACACCTCTTCTATATCTATCGGAACTTCCGGTATAAGAATAACGTCTGCCCCGCCCGCAATTCCTGACTCAAGCGCTATCCATCCGGCATGCCTGCCCATTACTTCAACCACCATTATTCTATGATGAGATTCAGCTGTTGTGTGAAGCCTGTCAATCGCCTCTGTTACGATATTAATAGCGGTATCAAACCCGAAAGTCACGTCTGTACAGCTTAAATCATTGTCTATCGTCTTCGGCGCAGCCACCACATTAAAACCTTCTTTGTGTAATTTATTCGCAACTCCCAGCGTATCTTCTCCCCCTACGGCTATCAGGGCCTCAAGTCCCAGCTTTTTAAAATTTTCCTTGGCCTTTTTCAAATCATCTTCTTTCTTATACGGATTGGTCCTGGACGTCCCTAATATAGTCCCGCCTTTGGGCAATATGCCTGAAATAGACTCAAGATTTAATTCAACGGTATCGTTTTCAATAAGGCCTTTCCACCCGTTTTTTATTCCTACAACCTGATAGTTTTCCTGAATTGCGTATCTCACAACAGCCCTTATTACAGGATTTAATCCAGGACAATCCCCTCCGCCGGTCAATATTCCTACTTTTTTCATTTTATTCTCCTGTGCCTAAAAGTTTTTCAACGTAGTCTGTAGCAAAATCCCCTCTTAAAAACAGCGTATCGCTCATCACGTGCTTATGAAAAGGTATGGTGGTTTTTATGGGTGATATCATAAATTCGTCCAGGGCCCTCTGCATTGTCCTTATAGCGTCCTGCCTGGAATTTCCGTAACAGATAAGTTTGGCTATCATGGAGTCGTAATACGGGGATATGGTATACCCGGAATAAACATGCGAATCCACTCTTACTCCGGGACCGCCCGGCGCCAGAAACATCTCCACTTTTCCTGGGCACGGCATAAAATTTTTCTCGGGGTTTTCCGCATTAATCCTGCACTCTATGGCAGCGCCTTTTATTTTTATATCGTCCTGCTTAAAGCCCAGCTTCATGCCGCTGGCTATCTTTATCTGTTCTTTTACCAGGTCTATGCCTGTTACCATCTCCGTTATCGGATGTTCAACCTGTATCCTGGTGTTTACCTCAAGAAAATAGAAATTTTCGTGCCTGTCAAAAAGAAATTCCACTGTTCCTGCGTTCAGATAATTACATGCCTTGGCAGCTTTAACCGCCATATCGCTGACTTTTTTTCTTAACTTTGAATCTATTGCAGGGGAAGGGGCTTCTTCTATTAATTTCTGATGCCGTCTTTGAATAGTGCAATCTCTCTCGCCCAAAGATACGATATGGCCGTATTTATCAGCCAGTATCTGCACCTCTATATGTCTCGGCCTTTCAACGTATTTTTCAAGATACACATCCGCGTTCCCGAAAGCAGCTTCTGCTTCCTGCTGCGCGGTTATTAGCGAGCTGATCAATCTTACGTCATTATGGCACACCCTCATGCCTTTGCCTCCGCCGCCCGCGGATGCCTTGATTATCACGGGATATTTTAATCTCTTGGCTGTTTTTACAGCGTCTTCTTTTGTCTTTATAATACTCTGACTGCCGGGGATAACAGGTATACCTACCTTTTGCATGGTAAGCCTGGCTGTCATTTTGTCGCCCATCATCCTCATGTTTTCAGGCGTCGGGCCGATAAAAGTTATATCGCAGGATTCGCATATTTCTGCAAAATGGGCGTTTTCCGCAAGAAACCCGTATCCGGGGTGTATTGCGTCAACGTCTGTGATTTCAGCAGCGCTTATAATAGCCGGGATATTGAGATAACTTTCAGAACTTTGCGCCGGGCCTATACACACGGCCTCATCGGCAAGCTTTACATGCAGGGAATCAGCATCTGCCTCTGAATAGACAGCAACGGTTTTTATGCCCATTTCTTTGCAGGCTCGGATAATCCTTACCGCAACTTCCCCGCGATTAGCTATTAATACCTTAGAAAACATTATAAAGGCTCCAGCATAAACAGCGCCTGGCCATATTCAATAGACCTGGCATTCTCCATGAGTATCTCTACGACCTTGCCTTTGACCTCTGATTTTATTTCATTCATAAGCTTCATTGCCTCAATGATACATACCACCTGGCCCACTTCCACGGTCTGGCCTATCTCGATATAAGGCTTTGATTCAGGGCTGGCTGATCTATAAAACGTGCCCACCATCGGCGCCTTTATAGCTATGACATTTCGCTCCGACTTGGCAGGCTCAGCAGGTTTTTCGCCTGTCCTGACAACCTGGGTAGCGTTGGGCCGAGTGCGCTCCTCTGTAACAGTCTCTATTTTGCCGGATGCGGATTTTTTGAGCCTGATTTTCATCCCGTCACGCTCAATCTCAAGCTCCATAAGCTCATTTTCGTTCATCAGCGCGATTAATTCCTTGATCTCTTTTAGATTCATGTTCAGGTCTCCTTTATACCCTGCCTACATATCCTTTTGTCCTTGTGTCTATGCGCACTACATCTCCCTCAGTTACAAATAGCGGTACTGACACAATAAACCCTGTTTCTGTCTTTGCCGGCTTATTGCCGGACTTGGATGTATCTCCCCTGACCCCAGGTTCAGTAGATACTACCTTCAGATCTACGAATATGGGTGGTTCCAAGGTAAGTACCTGGCCTTTATAAATAAGCGCCGTTGCTTCCATGTTTTCTTTAAGATAATCCACCACTTGGTTTACCTGGTCGCGGTGAAGAGGAAATTGATCATAAGTGTCATGATCCATAAATTCATATATGTCTCCGGAAGTATACATATATTGAAAAGTCCTTTTGTCTATATCAACTGTTTCTATTTTTTCATTTCTGAAAGTGCGCTCCAGTATCGCGCCTGTTTTTATATTTTTTAATCTTGTACGCACAAACGCGCTGCCCTTTCCGGGTTTTACGTTTTCATAGCTTACCACATAATAAACTGCGCCTTCCAGCTCTATGCTTAATCCATTTTTTATATCATTGATTCCTGCCTGCATGCTTCACTGCTCCTTTTGTCAAAACCTCGCACCCATTTTTAGTAATAAGCACCGTGTCTTCTATTCTTACCCCGCCCCAGCCCGGGATATAAATCCCAGGCTCAACGGTTACAATCATGCCCTCTTCAAGCCTTGCTTTGCTGTTCTGGGAAATAGCCGGGATTTCGTGGGTTTCGCGGCCTATGCCGTGGCCCAGGCTGTGCAGGAAAAAGCTTCCCATACCTCTATCTGATATATACTGGCGGGAAACAGCATCTACGTCTTTTGCATAAACGCCCGGCTTCAGACTCTCAATAGCTATGTTCTGGCTAGCCAAAACGATTGTGTATATATGCAAATATTTATGACTGATTTTACCCAAAAAAACCGTCCTTGTCAAGTCGGAATTATACCCGGAATACATAGCCCCGAGGTCTATTATAATCATATCACTCCGGCTTATAACCTTATCAGATGCAACTGCATGCGGCATTGATGAATTTTTGCCGGAAGCCACTATTATATCAAAACCTGCCAGCTCTATATTATTCTTAAAGGCATACGCCTCTATGCCGCGTTTTACGCTATTTTCGCTTTTCCCGGGTTTTGTAATTTTAACCGCGTGGTTCATGAGCCTTGCCCCATCCTTACAGGCCTGCCTTATATCCCGTATCTCGCTAGTGTCTTTTATTACCCTGATATTTTCTACGGCGGACGTTAGCGGTACAAGTTTTTTATTACCTAAAAGCTTTTTTAGTCCAAGATAACCCTGATAAGTAAAATGATCTGCCTCAAAACCTATGCTCCTGGAATTGGTTTCAGCGCAGGCTTCTGTTATGACCCGGCCCATGTCCTTAGCCTTGGTGACCCTGACAGAGCATTTTATTGCGGATTTTTTATATTCCTCTTCATATCTTGAATCAGTTATCAGTATGTTTTTCCCCGGGGATACAAAAAGAATAGAATCTTCGCCTCTGGCGCCCGTAAGATATGCTATGTTTTCCTTTTTTCTGACCAGAAAAGCGTCCAGCGGCTCGTTGATTAAAAATTTAATCAGTTTTTTTTGCCTGTCCTTGTATTTCATGTATAGCTGCCTCATTTTTTTGCAAGATTGATTGCCGCATCAAGGCCATAAAAGTAGCTGTCTGCCCCGAACCCCGAGACCTGGCCTTTTGCAACAGAGGAAATCAGCGAAATATGCCTGAAATCCTCTCTAGCGTAAATATTAGAGAGGTGAACCTCTACGGTAGGAATATTAATAGCTGATATTGCGTCCCTGATGGCAACGCTTGTATGCGTATATGCCGCAGGATTTATAAGAATGGCTCCGTATTTATTGCCTGCTTTGCCTATTTTATCCACTATTTCGCCTTCGTGGTTTGACTGGAAAATATCCAGCGCTACTTTTTTCTTCCCGGCTATCTCTTTCAGTTTTTTATTAATGCTTTCCATGGTGACTTTGCCGTATACCTCCGGCTCCCTTTTTCCGAGCAGGTTCAGATTAGGGCCGTGGATAACCAATATTTTAATCATAAAAACTCCTTTGTTTTACTCTGCTTCCTCTATGAGCATCACGGGTATTCCGTCCCTGATAGGGTACTTTTTCCCGCATTTTACGCAGCAGATCTTATTATCCTTCAATTCCACGTCCTGTTTGCACGCAGGGCATGCCAATATTGCCAATAGTTCCTTGTCAATCATTCGCAACCTCCTTGTCCGAGATCTTAACGGGGTATAATAAATGCAGAATCCATCCTATAAAACTATACATTATGATTAAGCCAAGCCATAAAAGAGCTATTGTTATCGCCTTATCCCGCCCTATAAAACCCTGCAATAAAACAACAAAACCGTTTTCTCTTACGCCCAGCCCGTTTACCGACAAGGGTATCATGCTCACGGCCCAGACAAGCGGGATAATAAAAAACAACTTGAAGATGTCCATATGGCCGCCTATGCTCAGGATAAAAAGATAAATGCTTACTATGGATCCGGCTTGAAGAAAAATAGACAACACTATTCCTTTTATCATAAGAACAGGATGGTTCCTGTAAAGATTCATCGCTATATATAATTTTAAAATCTTGGATTTTATTGTATGGAATAACCCCTTTTTTTCTAAAGCAGCGTCTTCTATCCTATTATTTTTCTTAAGCAGTAATCCCATTATAATTACAACGAAGAGGAATAAAATAGGTACAGACCATAAGATAAATTTATTATCCAGGCTTTTCCCAATAAAAAGAATACCTATAAGCGCTATAAGCAACGTGGCAATTAAGCCCAAAATTCTGTCAGCTAATACCGCAGCGTAAGATGCCGCCTTGTTGTTAGTTTTTTTAGAGGCGTAATATGCTTTTGCCAGGTCTCCCCCTATTGCTGTCGGCAAAAAATTATTGAAAAAATACCCTATAAATGTGAGATAAACAGCGTCCTTTATCGAGAGCAATATCTTTTGCCCTGACATGAGTAACTTCAATCTGTAAGCAACTACCACCGAAAGAAGCATGTTGATAAGGATTGATGCCAATATAAGCTCTTTGCGGGATGTCTTGATAATGCCTATAACCTTTCCAGCGTCTTTTCTTAACATCCAGATTAAAAGAAAAAGCAGGCCGAAGCTCACGACAAATCTCAATGTAACAGATAGCCTATTTTTTACCATATAATCATCCCTGCATAACCTACCACAGAACTGTAGTCGCCGGACGTATCCCCGCTTGTCTGGTATTTTACCAGCCCTGACTTAGCGGCCCCGAGTTTCTTGCATAAACTTATCAGGGTGCACGTTGGCGCAATTCCGCACATGGATATGTTTTTTTGCCTGACTGTATTAAATAATTTTTCCTCGTCCATGGCCAATATCGCGTCTATGGCAAGCCTGTCTTTTTGCTTGGCAGTCTCTTCTGATTCGTAGTGCGTCATATCAGTGCTGGCCATAAATAAACCTGACCTGCCGACCTTCTGAAATCCGGCTGCTATTTCTTCCCCAAGCTTTTGGTATTCCGCAAGGCTTCCCTGAGAAATAACTATAGGCACTATCTTTATATCGTTTTCCAGATACTGTATAAAAGGCAGCTCCACTTCTATCGAATGCTCATACATATGCGCAATAGCGTCTTTTTTCAATAACGTGCTTTCTTTCAGAATAGACTCTGCGATTTCAACGTCTATCTTCACCTCTCCCATCGGAGTGGACCACTTGCCTTCTGTCATAATGCTGAACCTTTCTCCCGCGGATGTATGATTAGTGCCGAGGATAATAACTGTTTTTTTAAGCATCACTTTTGATATTGTAAGGCCTGCCACGTATCCGGAATATACATAGCCTGCGTGCGGCATTATAACGCCTATCGCGTCCTGTTTTTCCGAAGAAATATCTATCAGGCCGGAGAGCATTTTTCTAAGGCTTTCTTCGGTCTGAGGATAAAATTGTCCTGCCACAACGGGCCTTCGTATCATTGTTTACCTTTTAATATTAGTATAGCGCACTTATCAGGGGTCAGAATCCTTTTTGCCGCGGCCTTGACATCTTCCGGCCTGACAGCATCTATATTTTTATCGAAGTTTTTGTAATCGTCGTACCCGAGACCGTAAAGTTCGTCCATTGTTATACTGAAAATAAAACTGGAATTAGACTGCATACTTATTTTACGCATGGCCTTTATGTAGTTTTTAGATTTTTCTATCTCTTCTTTTTTTACGCCGTTTCTGGCCAGTCCGTCAAGTTCTCTAAATATCCCGTCCTTTACTTTCCCTATGTTCTGCTTAGAGGTCAAGCCGTATATAGCCAGATATCCCGGGTCTATGCCCAATACGTTAAAAGCCCCCACTGCGTAGGCAAGGCCCTTTTCCCCTCGGATACTTTTAAATAATACCCCTGAAGAATTCGACAGGATATTGGCAAGCATCTCTACGGCGTATTTATCTTTATCATAGATATCTATCCCGCTAAACCCTACAAGCACAAGCGACTGGCTTTTATCCGTCTCTACTGAGTTTTCCATGGTTTTTTCAATAGCAGGTTCTTTTGAAGGGTTTGGGAAATTTGATTTCTTTCTGTTTATTTTTGAGAAGTATTTCTCAATCAGGCCCTGCATTTCATCGCTTTGAAAATCCCCTGATACGCCTATTGCAATATTGTCCAAAGAGACGGTATTTTTATAAAAATCTTTTATTTTATCTGCCGTGATTTTATCAAGGCTCTCCAGGGTGCCTATTGCCTGAAACCTGTAAGGATGGCTTTTAAAAAGCATCTCCTTTAACAACCTGTGCCCCTGGTTAACCAGCTCATTGTCCTGCATTTTTATTGCTTCTATCATTTCTGCTTTCTCTCTCCTGAATTCTTCTTCCGGAAAAACAGGACTGGCGCAGATATCAGAAGCAAGCTTTAACGCATCTTCTATGTGCTCTTTAAGGCATGTTATATTAATTCCTGCGCTATTATTACCTGAATAAGCGGCGAGCGCTATGGCTTTTGATTCGTAGAACCCGGCAATTTCGCTTCTCGACATAGAGCTTGTGCCATCCATAAGCATCCGGCTGGATAACATTGAAATACCGTTATTATTTTCATTCTCTATTCTTAATCCGCCTTTAAATAAAATAGATACGGCTATTACGGGCAAGCTGTGATTTTCGGAAATAACCAACGGGATCCCGTTGGAAAGCAAAACTTTTCTAACGTCCCCTTTTTCTTTTTTAAGTCCGGTATCGCCCTCTTTTTTTAAAGACTTACCGGATTTACTAAGGATGGTAACGGTCATATTATGCCGGGTAAGATATTTTGAAGCCGCCTGTTTTATGTCCTCCTGGTCCACGGCCTTTATATTGTCCGCGTATTGCTTAAAGAAATCCGGGCTGCCTGTCAATAGCTGGCTCTGCGCCATATCATTTGCCTGGGCCTCTATGGTTTCTTTCTGGAACACATAGTCTGCTATAAGATTATTCTTTGCTTTTAAAAGCTCGTCCTGGCTGACCCCTGCCTGTTTAAGGTTTTCTATCCGGCTTAATATGGCGTCAATTGCCATGAGCGCATTTTCTTCCTTCAATACGCTGGAGATTACGAAAAGCCCGGGATCTTTAGGCGTATAATTATAAGCTGAAATAGAAAGCACTATCCGGTCTTTCATCCTGAGATTTTCGTTCAGTATAGAGCTTTCTCCCTGGCCCATAATAAAAGCCAGGAGGTCCATTGCGTATAAATCATCATCCAAGAGGCCTGTGGAGCGAAAGCTTAAATTCATATACGCGCCGTCTATGTCAGCTGTTTCCTCTAAAAACCTTTCTGCTGCCTGAGGCGGCTCTTTCGGCCTGATAGTTATGGTATTGTTCCCGCGCGGAATCGCTCCGAAAGACATTTTTATTTTATTAAGGACATTTTCTGCGTCTATATCTCCGACAACAGAAACAGTCATTTTTTCCGGGGCATAATGAGACTTGAAAAATTTTACAACGTCAGCCTTATCCAACTTTATAAAATTTTCTTTATACCCTATTGCCGGAATGCGGTAAGGGTGCACGAGATATGCCGTCTCGAAAGTCATGCGGGAAAGCTTTTTATCGGGGTCATCTTTTCCCATATCCATTTCCCGCTCTATGACAGCCATTTCTTTCTTAAGCTCTTTGGCATCAAACACAGGCGCGGTAAGCATTTCTTTTAATACGTCAATAGCTGTGTCTAAATGTTCCTTGAGTATGGTTATGCTGTAGCCCGTGTAATCATAGGATGTATATGCTTCTATATCCCCCCCATATCTATTCAATATATCTTCTATAGAGCCGGCAGGATATTTTCTAGTCCCCTTAAAAAGCATGTGCTCAATCAAATGGCTTATGCCTGTCCCTGCGTACTCGCCTTCCGAGGCAGAACCTGAATCGATAAAAACAGAGAAGACCACAAGGGGATTCCTGTGGTCTTCTTTTATAACTGCCTTCAGGCCGTTATCCAGCGTTATTGTATCCCGGGCATTTAAAGGCGCGTTTAAAAAAGCGCCTAAAACAAAAAATGCCAAGAGAGATATTGGAATAATTTTTTTTATCATCTTGGGCACGTAAAATTATTTCACTCTATTGTACTAATACCTGCTTGGTGCTTTAGGAGAACGCTGCTTCCTTCTCCTTTTTTCGCTTGGTTTTTCGTAATGTTTTCTGGCTTTCAATAATTTCAATAAACCGTCGCGTTCTATTTTCTTCTTAAAACGCCTTAAAGCCTTTTCCAGGTTTTCCCCCGGAGCTATTTCTATCCTTGACATTTGTTTTCACCCCCTAAATATAGTTCAATTTTATATAAAACAGCTGCCAGTGTCAAGCACTATTAGTCTTTTTTCGAAGGAACATCGTCATCCTTCATGCCTTTTTTGAATTCGCCTATCGCCTTTCCGAGATTTCTTCCTATTTCAGGCAGCTTGGAAGCCCCGAATACCAAAAGGCATATCACTAATATTAAAATCAATTCCGGCATCCCTATCCCAAACATTTAAACCTCCTATTTTAGCTTCTTCAGTATCCTGTCCACGTCCACGTAATCCGTGACAAGGTTTTCCGCTATTATGGCTTTGCCTTTGTCCAAGGGGCCTATCTTGACCGCAAGATCATGTATCTCCGAAGAAACTTTATACGTGTGCTCTTTGCTTAAAAGAACAGGTATGTCCGCGCTTTCTATCAGCCTCATTATCTTCTCGTTCGGAACTATGCCTCCCGTCAATATGATGCCTGATATCGAGATCTTTCTCTTGGGTTTTTTAAGAAGGTGCGCCATGAGCACTGTCATAATAATGTCTTCTCTGTCGCCCGGAGTTATCAAAAGAGAGTCTGTTTCTATAAAAGCCAGCGCATCGTGGGGCTCCATTGCGCCTATAAAAACATTGCGCACCACATTAGATAATCCTACTTTTTTAGATATAAGCTTCAGCTTGGTTTCGTCTATGACATTTTGAATCGTAGGATTTGACAGTTTTGGAAAATACGGTATCACGCCCAACACATCAATGCCTTTTCTTTTGAGGCCCATTTTCAGCATGTCTTTTACTTTTTTGTACTTGGACACCAACACCTTGTTGATGATAACGCCTATAACATCCACGCCTTCCCGTTCAAATAATGCCATGTTAAGATCTATCTCGTCCATCGGCTTGCCTATGCCTCCGGAAGTCACGAGTATTACCTTTGCATCCAGAAGATTTGCCACCTTTGCATTGGAAAGGTCAAATATAGAGCCTACGCCTGCGTGGCCCGTACCCTCTATTATCACAAGGTCTTTTCTCTTTGAGATGCGCTCAAAAGCAGATATTATGCTGTCGGCTAATTTCCTGTGATCGCCTCTTTTTATATAATTTTCCGTGAATCCTTTATCTATTGCGACCGGGCTCATATCTTTTATTGAATCCCTCATGCCGCATACTTTTTCAATCAGAACAGAATCTTCGTCTACTTTATATCCGCGCTCAAGCACGTATCTCTGGCCTACCGGTTTTATAAAAGCCACTTTCTTAAATCTTTTTTTAAACGCCTTGATAAGGCCTAAAGATATAGTGGTCTTGCCGTCGTTCTGCATCGTGGCTGCTATAAAAATTCTTCTCTGCATCACTTCTTCTCCCACTTTAAAAGCTCTGTTACTTTAGATAAGGTAGAGCCTTCGTCTATCTCTTTTCTAAGGCGGTTTTCCGTCTCCATTACGCTCATTGCCCTGTTTGCGAATTCCACTGCCCTGTCTTTTGGCACAACAACTACCCCGTCGTCATCCCCCAGTATCCAGTCTCCGCTGAAAATTTTCGCGCCTCCTACGTTTACGCTCACGCCTATCTCTCCGAATCCTTTAGGTTCTCCGGCCGAAGGAGAAATTATTTTTGCAAAAGCAGGAAATTTAAGGCCTCTTATTTCTTTGACATCGCGTATGGCACCGTCTATCACAACGCCTGCCAGCTTTTTTTGGATAGCCCCGTGAGTAGCCAGCTCTCCCCAGATAGCAGGCCCCACTCCTCCCGCGTCAATAACTATCACCTGGCCCTGGTCTGCCATTTCAATAGCCTCTACGGGCTTTGCCCAGTCTCCGGGATAAGTCCTTACTGTCAATGCTTGGCCGCACATCTTTAAACCGGGGTTAACGCTTATTATGTCCTTCAGGGCGCCCTGCCTGTGCATGGCGTCAGAAAGATTAGAGGTGGAGACTTTCATTAAAATTTTTGCAATATCTTTTTCAGAGCCTCTTTTGAAAAGCTCTGTTTTTATTTTTTTCAGCTGGTTTATCGAGCGTTTTATGTCTTCCGTTGCTTTTTTTGCGTCTTTCGATTTATTTATTGCCCCGCCTACTATGATTATGCTTGCGCCTGCTTTCACAGCGTCACTGGCTGTTTCAGAATTGATTCCGCCTGCCACAGCTATAGGAATAGTTACGTGTCTTGCAATATCCTTTAGTTCCCTGAAAGGATCTTTGCCATGCATCTGATCGTCAATAGGACAATGCACGCCTATGTAATCAACTCCGAGTTTTTCTACTTCTATTGCTCTTTTCTTTGCATCCTTTATCGCGATAAGGTCTACCTGTATCTTTGCTCCGTAATTGTGGGCTGCATCCACACATTCTTTTATAGTAGCGTCGCTTGCAGCTCCCAGCACGCATACGACATTCGCGCCTGACTTAGCGGCAATCTCAACCTCTGTGCGTCCGGCGTCCATTATCTTCATGTCAGCTACGATTATTTTTGCTGGAAATTTTTCGCGCAGTCTCCTTACAGCATTAAGGCCTTCGCTTTTTATTAAAGGCGTACCAGCCTCCAGCCAGTCTATCCCTCCCCTGGCTGATTCCTCCGCGCATTTCATTGCGCGGCTCAAATCCACAAAATCTAAAGCAATCTGCAATACGGGTTTCATCTTATTCGCCTATTATTTGAACTAGTATCTCGCGTTCCCTTGGCCTATTGTCAAAGTCTATAAAAACTATCTGCTGCCATTTGCCAAGCTGCATCTGATTGTTTACAAAGGGGATTGTTATGTCTGGTCCTAAAAATGCCGCTCTTACGTGAGAATATCCGTTTCCGTCTTTCCATCTTATGTTATGCTGATATTCGCCGTTCTTTGGCGCTATCTTTTCAAAATATATCTTAAGGTCTTCCACCAGTCCCGGCTCGTATTCAAGCGTCGTAATGCCTCCCGTAGAGCCAGGAACAAAAACAGTCACAGACCCGTTTTTCAAACCGGAGTTTAAAACAGCCGATGCTGTTTCCGTGGTGATATTTATTATATCCGTATCGCCTTTTGTGGAAAGTTTTATTTTTTTGGTTACGATAGCCATTATTTTTTTCTATAAGCCTCCAGGTAAGAGTCGCAGTAGAGCTGTTTTTCCATAAGAAGTTCCGATGTTATCACGCTGTCCATTAATTCTTTGTCCGTCGCGTCCATTATTGCCGCATCCAGGCCGTTCGCTATGGCCATTGTTAAAAAAGTCCTGTTGATCAGATTTTTATACTGTGCCGGAGAGCCTTGCGATACGTTTGAAAGCCCCAGCACTGTTTTAGGCGCAGGATCAGCCAGCATCTTTGAATCCCTGATTGTCTTAAGGACCTCTTTTGCGTGCGGCTGCGCTACGTTCACAGGCAATATGACAGCGTCCAAATAAAGTTCTGATGTTTCAATCCCGTATTCCACACAGGCCGCAACCAGTTTCATTGCCAGCTCCATCCTGCCTTCGCTGTCTTTAGGTATGCCGGCCTTGTCCATTGTGAGCCCGATAATAGAGGCGTTATACTTTTTGGCAAGAGGGAAAAGATTCTTCATTTTTTCTTCATTTGCATTCACTGAATTTATAATAGGCTTTGCCTTGCAAAGGCTTAAGCCTGTTTCCATCACATCCAGTTTTGTAGTGTCTATTGCCAGGGTTATACCGGTGACTTCCTGAATAGTTTTAACAAGCCACTCCATCGCCTCTTTTGGGTTAGCTGAAGCCGGGCCGACGTTCACGTCAAGCGCGTTTGCCTTGCAGGAAACCTGCTTCAACGCAAGGGCCTGGATAACAGCCTTGTCTTTTTCCTTGATGGCCTTTGCCACGTCCTTAAACATCCCGTTAATTCGTTCGCCTATAATAAACATTTTCCCCTCATGTCCGCGTCAGTGTCTTTATAGCCTTCTTTATTTGTTCAACTGCTTTCGGATGATTCATTACCAGTATATCAGCTCCTGAATTCAGATATGCTGTAGCAGTAGCTACCTCCCATAATATGCCCGTATCTTTCTGTCCTGTCTTTGCTTCTTTAGTGCGCCACGCTTCCTGGCCGACAAAACTTATCATCGGCATAGACAACATTTTGTCCCCGGACAACCCCGCAAGCCTGGTTCTTTCCATTATGGAGTAGGTATATTCAAGGCCATATCCAAGCGCTCCTGTTGCGTGATGTATCACTATTTTATCTGCGGGAAATTGCATATCGCAGATGAGTATATTCAGCTGTTTTGCTATATTTATATCTATGGGCGCTTCTGAAATTATAGAGTGGCCTGAGCTAAGGCATGCGGCAGTAAGCGTTTTGTAATTATCCTGTGTTGCAATGCCAAACAGGCAGTTCTCGCCTTTTGCTACGTTTGCGCAATGCGCCATTACTTCGTTATCTTTTTCAGGAGAGGAACTCCCTATCACTATCAAAGGCACTGAAACCGCTTTAAGGATCTTTTCAAGAGTCTTGCCTGCTTCCTGAGCTGATGCATTTTTTGTATCAGGATGCGTGCTTGCTAGCCTCAGACATATAAGATCTGCTGAAAATTTATCCGCGCAAAGTTTTGCCCATTCAACAGGGTCTTTGAGAGCGCTTCCAAAATTTGATTTCAATATTTCAGGCCAAGTCTCAGGCTCCATATCCCACACATCCATTGCTACGCGGGGAGAGTTGGGGCATTTGTCTTCTCCGTCTATAAAATATATCCCTGTTTCTCCGCCTATCTTTATTGGTTTTTTTGCGCCGATTACAACTTCGCTGATCTTATCCTGCCATTTTTCAGTCAATCTTTCCATTATGCCCCCTCGTAGAGTGTCATTGCAAGTAGCTGGTCTAAAACAAGCGATAAGCTATCTTCCGGCTTTACGCTATAGCCTTTTTCGCTGTTTTTCTGTAGCTCTTCCTGATAACCAATATACCCGCCTATTTTTAAGCCCGCCTTTTTTATTAATTCCAACTTATCCGCTTCCAACTCACTTTTTGATTTATTAATAACTAACTTTATGCCCTTTATCTTTACCCCTGCATTTTTGGCTGTATTAAATGCGTTTATTGCTGAATTAAGGCCTACCATCGTAGGGTCGCTGACAAGTAAAAGCAGGTCTATGTCAGTTGCCGTCCGCCTGGAAAGATGTTCCATCCCGGCTTCATTGTCGATAACAACAAACTTATACTTTTTAGAGATCCTTAAAAGATAGTCCCTCAATATATTGTTTACGGCACAATAACATCCCGGGCCTTCGGGCCTGCCCATGACTAAAAGATCGAATCCATTTCCTTCGCTGAGGGCTTCTTCGAGCCTCAGCCCGAAAAATTCGCTCTTGGAAAAATTATCCGGGGTTTGTTTTTTAACCTCTTCTCTTATGTCAGCGATGGTTTCTTCATATTCCATTCCAAGCGCAACATTTAAATTAGAATTCGGGTCTGCGTCAACAGCCAGGACAGGTTGGTCTATCTTTAAAAGATGCTGTACAAGCATTGCGGAAATCGTTGTTTTTCCCACCCCGCCCTTGCCTGCGACCGCAATAATATACGCCATAAACAACCTTCACTCTCCCAGCATCTTCTTCACGCTAGGAAAAGATTCTATGTCTGTATGCGGCAGAAATAACGCTGCGCTGTAATTATTCATAAAAGACGCGCTGGTGCTTAAATCAAGGTACGCCATTTTATTCGCGATAGCTTCTGCCGCTTCCATTGCCTCGTTTGACAAAAGGCACATCTTCGCGCCCGCCACCGAAGTATTCCCCAGGAAAATAAAATTCTTTTCAGGCAGGTCAGGCAATAGCCCTATATTAATTGCCGAGCGGATATTCAGGGCTGTTCCAAGGCCACCTGCGATAAAAACATGCTTTATGTCCGATCTTTTAAAGCCTGCCTCTTTTAACAAGACCTCTATGCCGGTATAAATAGCACCTTTTGAATGTATTAAATTTTTTATGTCATTTTCATCTATGGTAATATCTTTACCGATAGCTGAATCTTTAGCTTCCGCCAGCACTATTTCTTTTACGCCTCCCGAGTCCCTGATCTTACAGGTATTATTGTCTTTCATCCTGCCGGAACGGTCTATTATTTTATTTTTTAATAATTCACTTATAATATCCACTATGCCTGAGCCGCATATACCTTTCGGAGACAGGTTTCCTATGGTCTGGCATTCAATAGAGTTATTTTTTATAGAAATATTTTGGATAGCACCTTTCATAGCCCGTATCCCGGATTTAAGGCCTCCTCCTTCAAAGCAAGGGCCTGCTGAAGTGGAACAGGCCATTAACCATTCTTTATTGCCAAGCACGACTTCGCCGTTAGTACCTAAATCTATAAAGAGAGAAAGATCTTTTGTCTTGTCCATGCCTGATGCAAGAATGCCTGCAACTATATCACCTCCCACGTAACTTCCTATGCACGGAAGGCACGCTAAAAGCCCTCTTGGATTTATTTTTATGCCGGCTTCAGCAGCTCTTATCACAGGCATAAAATTTACAGCCGGAATATAAGGTTCTTTTCTTATATAAGTGGGGTCGATTTTTAAAAGCAGGTGGATCATTGTGGTATTACCGGCGCAAATAACAGCTGTAACGTCATCCAGTGTCAACTCAGCTTCTTTTATGAGACTATCTATAAGGGTGTTTAATGTATCTATGACTGCGTGGTGTAATTTCTCCAGGCCTTTTTCATGCTGGGCGAAAATAATCCTGGAAATCACGTCTTCTCCGAAATCCACCTGAGGATTATAACTTGCTTTTGAGCCAAGCACTTCTTGAGAATCCAGATCTACGAGATAGGCAACAATAGTAGTGGTTCCTATATCCACAGCCACTCCAAAATTTTCTTTGGACCGGTCTCCGGGTTCAATCAATACCACTTCTGTGGTTTTGTTCCTGTTCCCGAGGGTCGCGGTAACTTCCCATCCGCTTTCCCTTAAGAGCCTGGGCAGCTTTTTTATATTGCTTAAACTCATCTGTATTGTATTGATTCCCTTGTGATGCTTTTTTATTTCTCCGAGCAGCCTGTCCGCGTCTCCGGAATTATCGTCAATGGTAGGGTTCGGAAGCTTCAAAAATATCTTTGTGGATAAAGGCCCGTGTTTAAAAATCTTCGCAGCCGTCTTGTGGTGCTCTTCTTCTATCTCTTCAACAGGCGTATAAAGTCCTGCCAGGCGCTTTGCCTTTATCTCTTCAGTAAGTATTTCAAGGTCTCCCAGCCTGGATTCTTCAGGGACAAACACTTCCATATCTGATTCCGGGGTAGTCCTGCAGGCAAGCACATAGCCTTTTTCGCGCTCTCCTTCTGTAATCCTGCCGCTATCCTCAGTTATATAATCGCCTTTTTTAACTATGACCTTGCACCTGCCGCACACACCCTCTCCCCCACAGCTATTATATATATGTATGCTAGTCTTTAAAGCAGCTGTCAAAAGGTCTGTTCCTCTATCTATATAAACAGACTTCTGTTCCGGCAAAAATGTTATTTTAAATTCTTCCATAGTAAGTTAAATTTTAACATGTTCGGTATAGATGGTCAATAAATAAAAAACCCCGTCCTGATTAAAAATCGGGACGGGGTTGTGACAATTATGCTCAATATTTACTTCTGAATAACCTTTAACTCTGTTCCGTCTGCCGGACAATATTGCACATCCGAACCAAACTGCTTTCCGCACACAGGGCAGAATTTTGCATCCATTGAATCGCCTATCAATGCTCCGCCTGCTGCTCCTGCTGCTCCGCCTATCAGAGCGCCTTCAGCACCATGGCCTGACTGATGCCCTACAATAGCGCCTGCTCCAGCTCCGATAAGAGTGCCGATTCCTGCACCTTTCTGGGTGCTCGTGCAGCCTGTCACAGCCACTGCCAATAACAGCAATAATACCACTACTGTGTATTTTTTCATTAAACACCTCCTGTTTTTTATAATTATAGCACTTTTTAAAACACGGTCAAGCATAATATGGCTACTTAATCATACTGATCCTGTTAGGCGGCCAATATATTAAAAATGCCTTGCCCAGCAAGTACTTTTTAGGCATAAAGCCCCAATATCTCGAATCCCGGCTTGAAATGCTATTGTCTCCCAGCACGTAATAGGCATCATTGGGTACCATAACGCTTTGGCCTTCTACGCCAAAATCCCCTCTATTGTAATAATGCTGCTTTTTTAAAAGAGAACCTTCTTCCACAGGATTATTATTAACCAGGATAGCGCCGTTTAAAATCTGGATATTTTCATTCGGCAGACCAACCAGCCTTTTTATAAAATCCTTTTTCTTGTCCTCAGGGGATATAAACACAATCACATCGCCCCTTTTAGGCTGTGTAAATTTGTAGATAAACTTATTCACAAGGATCCTGTCGCCTTCTATGAGGGTAGTCCTCATCGATCCCGTAGGTATCTTGAAAGCCTGCACCACAAACGTCCTTATTATCAGCGCCAGCACAACAGCTATGATTATCGGCTCAATCCATTCCTTCATCAAATAACGCATCTTGTCGTTCATGAAAGTCCTTTCTTAAATTTTTAATACCGCCAGAAAAGCTTCTTGCGGGATTTGCACTTTTCCGAACTGCTTCATACGCTTTTTCCCCTCTTTTTGTTTCTCCCAGAGCTTGCGTTTTCTGGAAATATCCCCGCCGTAACATTTTGCGGTTACGTTTTTACCCATCGGCCTGACTGTTTCTCTGGCTACCACGTTATTGCCTATCGCCGCCTGTATCGCTACTTCAAACATCTGCCTCGGTATAAGCTCCTTGAGCTTCGCCGCAAGTATCCTGCCTCTGTATTGGGATTTTTCCTTATGCACGATTGAGGAAAGCGCATCGCATGGATCACCGTTTATCAATATGTCAAGTTTCACAAGGTGACCTGGCCTATATTCGCTTATTTCATAGTCCAGAGAGCCATATCCTCTTGTCATTGATTTTATTTTATCATAAAAATCAACTATAAGTTCGGACAGCGGCATTTGAAAAGTAAGCTTTATCTTGTCGTGAGAAATATATTCCGTTGATTTATATTCTCCGCGCCTTGATTTCGCAAATTCTATGACTATGCTTACTGCATCCTGAGGCACCATTATGTAAGTAATTGCAAATGGCTCTGAAATCTCTTCTATATTCTGAGGTTCCGGTAATTTGCTGGGGTTGTCAACTTCTGTGATATTGCCTTTTTTGTCCTTAACCCTGTAAACAACGCTCGGCGTGGTAATAACGAGATTCAGGTCATATTCCCTCTCTAATCTTTCCTGCGCTATCTCCATATGCAAAAGCCCGAGAAAACCAGCCCTATAGCCAAAACCCAATGACGGAGAATTTTCAGGCTCATACACAAAAGATGAGTCGCTTAATTCTAATTTTTCAATGGCATTTTTGAGAAAATCAAAATCCTTTGAATTAACGGGATATATGCCGCAAAACACCATGGGCTTGAGTTGTTTATAGCCTATTAAAGGCTTGTCCGCCGGATTTTTAGCATCGGTAATAGTATCGCCATTTTTTACTTCCTTTGCTTCTTTTATCTGACAGATGACGTAACCGACTTCTCCGCACGAAAGGTTATCTACGGGTTCCATCTGAGGTCTGAACATGCCTACCTCCTGAACCTCATATTTTTTAGAACTGGCCATCATAAGGATATTCATGCCTTTTTTGATTACCCCGTTCACAACCCTTACATAAACTATCACGCCCCTGTAAGTATCGTACGCTGAATCAAATAACAGCGCCTGGAGCGTTTCGTCTTTAGAGCCGCTCGGAGGGGGGACATCTTTTATTATTCTTTCAAGCAGTTCTAAAGTCCCGGTACCTTCTTTGGCGCTGGCGAGTATTATTTCATCATTCTCGACTTTTAGAATACCTTTTATTTCTTCTTTGACTCTTTCGGGGTCTGCGTTCTGCAGGTCTATTTTATTTATGACAGGGATTATGGTGAGCTTTTTATCAAGCGCGTGCTGCAGATTTGCCACTGTCTGGGCTTCTACGCCCTGAGCTGCGTCTACAAGAAGCACTGCGCCTTCGCACGCTGATAAAGATTTTGAAACCTCATAACTAAAATCCACATGGCCCGGGGTATCAATAAGATTTAATTCGTAAATCTCGCCGTCCTTTGCCTTGTAGGACATCCTGACAGCGCTTGCTTTAATAGTAATGCCGCGCTCTCTCTCGAGATCCATATCGTCGAGAAGCTGCTCCCTGAACTGCCTTTTATTGACCGTATCGGTAATCTGAAGCAACCTGTCCGCGAGCGTGGATTTCCCGTGGTCTATATGCGCAATTATACAAAAATTTCTTATCTTAGCTTTATCCATTTGTTTACATGCTGAGGGCTAATTTTTTGCCGAAATCCAGGTATGAAAGGGCTATTTTTTCACCGGAGGCTTCCGCGTATATCCTCAGGATGGGCTCCGTGCCTGACAATCTCAAAATTAACCAGCTGTTATCCGCCATTATAAACTTATGTCCGTCAAAAGATTTTATTTCTTTTACGCTCTTGCCGCAAACCTGTTTTGGCGGATCAGTCTTTAACAGCTCCATCAACTTTTTCTTTTTTTCGTCAGAATAATCCATGTCTATTCTTTGGTACTTGAATGCCCCGTATTCTTTTTCAACGTCTTTCAATATTTCCAGTATGCCTTTTTTTCTATACGCCATCATTTCTATAAGAAGTGCTCCCAGAAGCATGCCGTCTCTTTCCGGCATATAATTCTTTACACCTATGCCTCCGGATTCTTCTCCGCCGATAAGAATATCCTCGTCCAGCATGAGCCTGCATATATACTTAAATCCGACAGGCGTTTCGTATAATTTCAACTTGTATTTTTTAGCAATAAGGTCTATAAGAGTGGTATTAGAGACTGTTTTTACCACCCCGCCTTTCCATTTTCTATCTTCTATAAAATGCAGCAATAATAGTGCCATTATCTGGCCTGCACCCATGAATTTTCCGCCCGGTATAACCGCGCCTATCCTATCCGCGTCTCCGTCGTTCACTATACAAATATCGTATTTTGCTTTTTTATCCTTCATTGCCTTAAAACTCGCCTCGAGATTTTTCGGAATAGGCTCAGGATTAACCCCGCCGAACAGGGGATCCCGGCCTGTCCTCATCTGGGTTATTTTTATATTCGTGCCTTTAAGTATTTCCGGGATATATCCGTCCCCTACGCCGTGCATGCAATCTACCAGCACATTGACCTTTGCGTTTTTTAAATGTTTCCTGTCAACGTAAGCCCTTGCAAATTTCATGTAGTCTTTTTTCAGGTCAGCGAGGACTATCATCCCGCTCTCTACGCCTTTTTTAAATTCCATGGACTGCACGGGATTTTTTCCTAACAGCGACTCCACTGACTTTGTAATGCCTTCGTCAGCAGTTCCGGCGTAAGGCGCTTTTATCTTCAGGCCGTTATAATAAGGAGGATTATGGCTAGCTGATAACATCAGGCCGCCTGATAATTTTTTATTTTTTATTGCAAAGCTTACAAGCGGAGTCGGGACAGCCTTATCCGAAAGCAGCACCTTTATGCCGTTGGCAGCAAGGACTTCTGCCGCAAGCTCGGCGTATTTCTCGGATAAAAACCTCCAGTCATAGCCGATTGCGAAAACAGCGTCCTTTGCTCTAAAATGGTCTGCCACTGCCTGAGAGGCTATTCTCACGTTTTCAAATGTAAAATCCTGCGATATTATCGCCCTCCAGCCGTCTGTTCCGAATTTAATGCCCATCTTGCCTGCCCTTCCCTTTCTATTGTGTGCGTAATTTATTTACAGCTTCTGATTTATTTTTTGCGCTGAAGAAGTACGAGCCTGCCACCAGTATATTCGCGCCTGCTTCAATAACTAATCCGGCATTTTTATCATTTATACCGCCGTCTACCTCTATATCTTTGGAATATATTTTTCTAAGCGCCCTGACTTTTGGCAAAACAGTTTCTATAAAACTCTGCCCGCCGAACCCGGGATGAACCGACATAAATAAAACCATATCAGCGTCTTTTAGCACCCCTTCTATGCATAAAGGCGAATCAGGATTCAGGGATACGCCCGAAGTTTTCCCGAAAGATTTGATCTGCCCTAAAACTTCTTTTACACGCACTTCGTCTATTTTGTCAGTGCTTTTAGAAACGCCTTTCTTTAACCCTTCGGCCTTCAGTCTGGAACCTTGAGCGTATGCTTCGGCATGAATGGTAATAATGTCGCTGCCTGCTTCTGCAAAATCTTTGATAAATTTATGAGGATCCTCTATCATTAAATGCACGTCTAAAATCATTTTGGTGCACCTTCTCACCGCCCCAACTATCAAGGGCCCTATGGTGATATTCGGCACAAAATGCCCGTCCATCACATCAACATGTATCATGTCAGCCCCGGAATTCTCAACCTTTTTTATCTCGTCTTTAAGCATTGAAAAATCCGCTGACAACAAACTCGGGGCAATCAGTATTTTTTTATTCATAAGCACTCCTTATAAAACCAGGTCTTTTTCTATTTCTTTCCGCTCTTTGTCTTTAAGCTCGCCTATCATGGCTAAATTCAAGCCGGAGTTTTTGAATATACCTTGAGCCACTCGCTTAATATCATCCGCAGTCACAGCCTCGGCTTTTTTTATAATTTCTTTCCTGTCAGGCAGCTTATTTAAAGAGGTGGCATGTTCTCCAAGCCACAGCATGTGATCCACCGTATCTTCCAGCGCCATCAGAAGCTGGACCTTGAAAAATTCCTTGGCTCTTTTTAATTCGCCTGCACTAACATGCTTTTCTTTTATCTCTTTCAATTCCTTCAATATGCACCTTATCGCCTCCGGGGCTTTTTTATGTTCTGTGCCTGCGTGCACCACAAATGCGCCTGTCTCATTGTATCTTTTAACGTCCGCGCCTATCTCGTAAGCAAGACCTTTTTTCTCCCTTATGTTTTCAAACAGCCTGGATGACATGTTAGCGCCCAGAATAATATGCAGAAGGGTAAGGATATACCTGTCCTCGTGAAACTTTCCGAAAGAATGCAAGCCCATGGATATATGCGACTGCTTCGTGTCTTTATTCAGGGTCTTTATGCGGGGCTTTGATTGACTATTGCAAAAAGTTTCTCCGGGCCCTGTTTTCCCTTTCGCGGCTTTAGAAAAAATCTCTTTAACGCCTGCCTCTATTGCTTCATGATTAACATTGCCGGACAAAACAACAACAATGTTTCCGGATATGTAATTTTCGTCCCTGTATTTAACAATGTCTTTTCTTGAGAGAGGGCTTACCGACTCTATGCTGCCGGCTATAGAAAAACCTAAAGGATTGTTCGGCCACATAATTTCAGCCAGTATATCGTGTACGTGATGATTCGGAAGGTCCTGATACATTTTTATCTCTTCTATTATTACCCCTCGCTCGCGATCAAGCTCATCCTGTTTAATGCTTGCGTTCAGCACCATATCGGACAAAACCTCCAAAGCCACATCCGCGTGCTTGTAGCTGACCTTTGCCAGAAAACACGAAACCTCTTCCGAGGTAAACCCGTTTAACGAGCCGCCTCTCCCTTCTATTTCCTCCTTGAGCTTTCTGCAATCCCTGGAAGGCGTGCCTTTAAAAAGCATGTGCTCCAGAAAATGCGAGATCCCGGAAATTTTTTCGTTTTCATTCCTGGACCCTGCCCTTATCCAGATGCCTATAGCCAGAGATTCCATGCCGGGCATATGGTTCGTCACGAGACTGAGGCTATTATTAAATTCTGTCTTTTTGTACATGCGAGTCCAAATAATTCTGTAAAATCAGTTGCGCAGCTATTTTATCTAAGTTCTCTTTTCGCTTTTTTCTGGACATATCCGCTTCCAGAAAAATCCGCTCACCCTGCGCAGTGGTTAGGCGCTCATCCAGCATCTCCACTTCAACTTGTATTTCTTTTTTTAACTCCTTTACAAAATCAATAGCGCGTTTTGCGCTTTTGCCTTCTGTGCCGTCCATGTTAAGCGGAAGCCCAACTATTATCTTTTCTGCTGCGTATTCTTTTACCAGCTCCCCTACTTTTTTTAAATCGTTTTTTACGCTTTTGCGCTCTATTGTTCCTACGGACTGCGCTATTATATTTAACGAATCGCTTACCGCAATCCCTATCCTTTTTTCTCCGAAGTCAAGCGCAAGTATCCTATACATGCTATTCAAAGGCCTTAAATGTTTTAACCAGGTCCTTTACCTCCTGAGCCCTGTTTTTATCGCAGACCAGCGTTCCTGATTTTGTCTGAACGATAATAATGTCTTTAAGCCCTATGGCGCCTATTTTATGGCCCCTGTCACCTACTATAATACAGTCTTTAACATCTATGACGCTGGAATTGGAAAGCATTATATTGCCGTCCGTATCCTTATCGTATATCTCTTCAATGCTTGACCAGGAACCTATATCCACCCAGTCAAAATCAGCCTTTATGCAGAATATCCTGGCGCGCTCATTCTTTGAAACAGGTTCCATAATAGCATAGTCTATGGAAATCGGCTTTAACTTGGAATATTCATTTTCTAATCTTATGGCATATCCGGCCTTTCCTTCAAATCCACAGGCATCTTCAAAACTATAATACAGATCCGGCATGTATTTTTTTATCATGTCCAATATAGCGCTGGTTTTCCAGACAAACATCCCGCTATTCCACAAATAATTTTTGTTCTTATAAAATGCTTCCGCTTTCGACTTTTTAGGTTTTTCAACAAATCTTTTTACGGCATAATGCCCGTTGAATTTTTTCCCTGTCTCTATGTACCCATAACCGATAGACGGATATCTGGGCTTTATACCTATTGTTAAAAGATTTGGCCCTGATTCCGCAACCTTTCCTGCAGACATCAAATCTTTAAAAAATATTTTTGTGCTTTTTATTATATGATCTGCAGGCAAAACCACCATCGTCACATCTCCGAATCTTTTTTTCAGGATAAGCGCAGATAAGCATATCGCAGGCGCGGTATCTTTGCCAAAAGGTTCCAATATGATATTTTCTTTTTTAATGCCTGATATGTAAGGTTTCAGGCTGGAAAACTGGTTTTTTGTAGTTACAAGAAATATATTGTCTGTGGGCAGTTTTTCTTTCAGCCTCTTTATGGTTTCCTGGATCATGACATTTCTTGTGCCCAGAGATATCATGTGCTTTGCTTTTCCGCGAGTGCTCTTTGGCCAGAGCCGTTCGCCTTTCCCGCCTGCCATTATCACAGCATACATAAATTAAGCCCCCTTTAAATTTTTTACGAAATTCCCCACTTTTTTCACCAAATTCTTCTTTCCGATATTTTTCTCGATCACTTTTATTATAGCGCTGCCTACTATTGCACCGTCAGAGAATTTTTGAACTTCTTTTACCTGGCCAGGCGTAGAAATCCCAAACCCTACGCAGACCGGCACATTGGTTATTTTTTTTATATTCCTCAGATTTTCTCCGAGTTCTCTTGGCAGCTTTTTTCTCGCGCCGGTTGTACCGGTAAGAGAAACATAATATATAAATCCTGTTGCAGCGTTGGAAACTTTTTTTATCCTGCCTGCAGAGCTTGTGGGCGCTAATAAATGTATTACTGAAAACTTATCTTTCTTTGCAATCTTGCACAGATCTTTCGATTCTTCCGGAGGCAGGTCAGGAATAACAACGCCGTCAATTCCGCTACGAGTCGCGTCTTTTACAAATCTTTCCAGGCCATAATGAAATACAAGATTGTAATAGATTAAAAATACTATAGGGGTCTGTATCTGGCCTCTGATTTTTTTAACCAGGTTAAAAACTCCCGCCAGGGTGGTTTTACTCTTTAGCCCGCGTTCAGATGCCTTCTGTATAGTGGGGCCGTCTGCAATAGGGTCGGAAAATGGCACGCCAAGTTCAATAATATCCGCGCCTGAAAATACCAACTCGTATATTAATTTTTCTGTAACAGCCAGGGAAGGGTCCCCGGCCATTATAAAAGCAATAAACGCTTTTTTATTATTTTTTTTCAGTTCTTTGAATGTTTTATCGATGCGGTTCATTTTTTATTATATCCATATCCTTGTCGCCTCTTCCGGAAAGGCACACTGCTATTATTTTATTTTTGCTTATCTTTGGAGCTAATTTCTTTATTGCGTAATATATTGCATGACTTGACTCCAAAGCAGGTATTATCCCTTCTAATTCCGTAAGCATTTTAAAACCCTGAAGCGCCTCTTTGTCAGTCACGCTCACGTATTCAGCCCTTTTTATTGTTTTGTAATATGAGTGCTCCGGCCCTACGCCCGGATAATCCAGGCCTGCTGATATTGAATGAGCTATCTTTACCTGGCCGAATTTATCCTGCAAAAGATAGCTTTTTGTGCCGTGTAAAATTCCCACAGCACCTTTACAAAGGCTTGCCCCGTGCTTTTCTGTATTGAGGCCGTATCCGCCCGCCTCCACGCCGATAAGCTTTACTTTTGTTTTAAAAAACGGGTGAAAAAATCCCATTGCATTGCTTCCGCCGCCGACACATGCAACCATGTAATCAGGAAGCTTTTTTTCATATTTTAAAATTTGTCTTTTTGTTTCCTTACCTATCACTGACTGGAAATCCCTGACCATCATAGGATACGGATGCGGGCCTATGGCAGAGCCTATGACATAATAAGTGGTCCGGACATTTGTAACCCAGTCTCTTATTGCTTCGCTGGTAGCGTCTTTCAGTGTTTTGCTGCCTGAATAAACAGGTATCACCTTTGCGCCGAGAAGCTTCATCTTGAATACATTAAGAGCCTGCCTGTGAATATCCTCTTCACCCATATACACGTCGCATGATAGCCCGAATAACGCAGCGCTTGTAGCAGTAGCTAAGCCGTGCTGTCCCGCGCCTGTCTCGGCAATGATGCGTTTCTTGCCCATCCTGACAGCCAGAAGCACCTGGCCAAGGGTATTATTTATCTTATGCGCGCCTGTATGAAGCAGGTCTTCTCTTTTTAAATATATAATTCTATCTGCTTTTTTAGATATATTTTTAGCGAGGTAAAGCGGGGTAGGCCTGCCTGCGTAAACCTCCAGCAGGTTATTTAATTCTTTTTTAAATTTAGCATCCTTTTGCGCCAGCTTGTACGCCTTTTCAAGCTCTTCCAGAGCCATCATAAGTGTTTCAGGCACAAACTTTCCGCCAAATACGCCAAATCTGCCGTATTTATCAGGTAACATTATTATATCTCCAATATAGATTATATATTATATAGAAAAAAAGGTGGGTGTCAATAGTTAAACCTGCTGCGCAAGCCAAACAACTATAAAAACGACGTTGTTGAAAAGTAAAGAAAAACCCCGCGAGCTGCTAATGCGCAGCGCGCGGGGTAAATTAATTTTAACAGCTATATAATTTTATACAGCTCCCTGAATAGCTTTTCTGGTTTCAGGGCTTAAATTATCTGCTTTACACAGAGAAAAATCTCCTTGCTTGTCCATGAATAAAGCCTCTACATTTGTAATGACCTTGTCTCCAGCTGTAGCGAAAAATATTATCTTATTCTCATAATCTTTGATTGATAAGCCGGCTTTTTCCAGCCTTGCTACTACTATATTAAGCTGATCTTGAGTGCTTCCCATGACCACTACATATTGCCCATCAGCTCCTGATGCAACAAATTTTGCCAGTCTTTCTACGTTTGCATCTGCATTTGAAACATCCACAAATTGAGCAGCCGGCAGCGTTAATACGCCTGTCATAGCCTCTGTAAATATAGCGGGAAACGTCTGAGCAATTGTTTCGCCGGAAGCAAGTCTTGTTTTTCCTATAGAAACTGTTAATGTTTTCTCAAAGTCTAAAAAACCTTCTAATGGAGTGCCTCTGGATGCCTCTACTAACTTTTGAGTGTTGTTAGATAGGACGATAATAGAGCCTGCTTCCTGAATCTTACTTTGTAACTCAGGGTTATTCAACTCTCTAGAAAAACCTTCCTCAGACATTCCCTCAACTGTAACCCCATTCATTGCTAAGCTCAGGGCTAACTCATTACTAACAAGGTCTGGATTAAAATCTTGCGAAACAATAACGAAAGCCCTGCGAGAATCGCTAGCAAAATCTACGACTGTCTTTAATAATTCTTCGGCGCTAGTAACAGCTGTCTGATTTGAAGCAAGTTTTTCCCCTTCCCCTGCTTTTTTCACTTCAGCTTCCGCAGTCTGCTGAGCTTCAGGCGTATCAGCTGTAGGCCCCTTCAGCGCATAACTTGATAGCGGAATAACTAAGAAACTTAACAACACCATAACGAGCAATACTTTACTTAACTTCATACATTCCTCCTTTTATTTTTCCGGAATCCAGGTTCTTTTAAGAGTCTGCCTGTAGACATCGTCGTCTGTTTTGGTCAGCACTCTCGGACTGATCACTATATATGAATAACCTTTATCGGTTAATAGCTGGGTTAGGTTAGGCGAGTGAAAACCGCCGGCTATAAGAATAGCGTACTCCGTACCATCCTTATCCATCCGCTCTTCTGTTTTTGTTATAAAAACGTTGTCCCTCTCTCCCGCTGTTGCGTAAAACTTTTCTATCGTGGGCATGTTATCTTTTACAGCGTAGTAATTTTCAGGCACCTTTAAATCCAGCCCCAGCTCATCAGATTTCTTTTTCAGAAAATCTGACCACTTCTGGGAGTCAAAGTCGGTTTTATTTTCCAGAAAAGAGCTATATTCTTCCGGGACCAGCTTAACATTTAACATCTTGTTCATTATCGACAGTGCCTTAGAAGTCTTATAAAGGATTTCCTGGTCATCATTTTCAGAAACAGCTTCCTGTATCTTGCTTACTATAACAGGCTCTTCCTTAAACAGCCTGTTTACTTTTAGATTCTTAAGGGCGGCCTGATATTCGCCATATGTTTCTTTTTCTTTGTCATCAGCTGTCCCGTTGTTTATTTTTGCGAAATCTATTGCCTGCTCCAGCTCATTTATTTTCATAAGGCTGGAAAAATTCGGGAACTCCGATATGGATATATCCTTTTTCTGCATAATGTCATACAAGGCTCTGTAATAAGCTAAAAGATCCGTGTCTTCATTTTCGTATTCCGCTCCGGCCTTATCTAAAGCCATGAGATCTTCGTTATAAATTTTTACCTTAAGGCTGTTCGCAGCCAATATCAAGCCATTAACATATTCCAAAGTAGCGTCTCTAAATTTATCCATTTCCCACAGGGCGCCCCTATTCTCGTCATAAAGCTTCCTGTCCTCTATCCCCTGAAAAACCATCGGATAATCAGAAGCTATCTCTAAATAATCCTCGCCTGCTATGGTAGCGTCGCTCAATAGTTTATCCGCGGCTTTTTTTCTGGCATCCAGGGAAGCCATGGCCCTGAGATGAGAGAAATTGGCGTCTGTGCTGCCGCCTTCCCTTAAAATCAATTTAAAATCATGTTCTAGTATCAAAGATTCTATAATCCCGGCTATATTTTTCTGCGCCTCATAATTAGCATGCGCATCCTGAATGTGCACGATTAATTTCCCGTTTGCGCCTTCATAAGTTTCTATAATTGAGCCATACTGGTTAGGTATTATTATTTCATCTAGAAGTATGGGGCTGTTAGATGCCGCTGGTTCCGGCTGAACTTTTTTAACTGCTCCTTCCTGTTTTTCTTCGATGCCTTTTGATGCCTTCTGTCGCTTTTCCCATATGCTTTCAGCATAAGATAGGCTGATTCCAATTGCACTGATAACAAAAAATACAGTTAAAGTCTTTGATATTCTATGCATGAGTCTCCTTGTATAACTAATAAATACATTTAAAAACTATTAATAGTATACCTTTTAAGTCATATTTTGTCAAGTTTTTTAGTCGATTATTATTTCGCATTTTGGGATAGAATTAAGGAATGCCCTTCCGTAAAATTTATTTATTATGCGGCTATCCAGGATAGCTATTATGCCCGTGTCTTTTTTGCTACGGATCAATCTTCCGAATCCCTGCTTGAATTTCAGGACTGCTTCCGGCAGATTGTACTCCAGAAAAGCGTCTCCTCCTCTTTTTTGTATATCCTCTATCCTTGCCTCAATAACAGGATGATCCGGGACGCTAAAAGGCAGCTTTGTTATGATAACATTGGAAAGGGCTTTTCCCTGCACATCAATGCCTTGCCAGAACGTATCGACCCCGAAAAGCACTGACCCTGATTCCTTTTTAAAGCTTGCCAGCATCTTATTCCTGCTCAAGCCACTCGCCTGCCTTAAAAAATTAAAACCCTTTTCGTTAAGATATCCCTCGAGTTCCTCATAAACAATATTCATCATAGAGTAACTCGTAAAAAGCACGAATGCGCTTCCGTTAGTAATCTCCAGGTATCTTTTTATCCTGTCAGCGGCTTTAACTGCGTAATCAGTTACATTATCTGGATTCGGCATGTCCTTTGCTATATACATCCTGACCTGGTTTATATAGTCAAACGGCGAGCCCAATTTCAATTCTATGGCTTTTCTTGCTCCAACCCTGTCTTTGAAATATTTGAACGACCCCTTGTCCACTGAAAGCGTTGCGCTTGTGAGGATGATCGGCTTTTCTTCATTGAAAAGCTCTTTCTGCAATATCTCTCCTATATTAATAGGCGCCGTGTTTATGGAAACTCTGCTTATTTTCTTATTTCTCGAGCATTCCAGCCAATACACATGATTTTCCGCTGCCTGGCTGAGCATGATCTGAACAGAATCTTTTAACGCGCTCACTTTCCTTATAAAACTGGCTATCTCCACTTCGGCTTCTTTGTCTTTTGTGTTCTTCTTTGCGGCAAGAAGCGATTCCGCCAGATCATGTAAAGGCAAAGACAGATTATTTTCTACAAAATTTTTCTCCCGGATCCTTAAAGTATCGGCGTCCTCTTTTTTTACATTTGCATCAAAGTATTCTTTTACATCTTTAAAAAACTCGTCCAGCCGCCTGCGCACCTGCTCCACGCATTCCATGCTGTCCTGATCTCCGATAGTCAGCAAAAATCCTTTTTGTTTTTTCAGATTGAATAAAAGGTCCAACAGATACCTGGCGCCGGTGTTTGTTATGCTTAGGCCGAGATGTTCCGTGGCAACGCCTTCCATGCTGTGCGCCTCGTCAAATATAAGGCTGCCCCATTCAGGAAATATGCTTTTGTCTTCTTTCAACAGAGCCTGGTTTGAAAAAAACAGGTGGTGGTTAATAACCAGGATCCTGGCGTCGTTTATCCTTTCCCTGGCTTTTTGAAAAAAACATCTTTTGTAATACTGACAATGCTTTCCGAGGCACGTCTCTGAATCAGCTGCAACCATGCTCCACACTCTGGAATCAGGCTCATCCTCCAGATCATAAAGCGTCCCGTCCTGGGTTTTGTAGGACCAGGCGAATATTTTAGTAAATTCCGTTAATTCGTATTGGTCGGAAAAAAGGTCTTTTTGCTGGAATTCAGACCTGTGGAGCCTTCTCAGGCAGAGATAATTATTCCTGCCTTTCACAAGCACTGCCTTGAAATCTTTATCCAGGGCTTTTTCCAGAAAAGGTATGTCTTTATTGATGATTTGTTCCTGAAGGCTGATAGTATTAGTGGAGACTATGCCGAGGGATTCATTGCCAAGAGCAAATTCTGCAAGCGGCACAAGATACGCAAAGCTTTTGCCTATGCCGGTACCTGCTTCTACAATCAGCTGCTCTGAATGGCTTATAGCGCTTTCAATAGCCTCTGCCATCTCTATCTGCTCATGCCTTACCTCGTATCCGGGCATGGCATTGGCTATAGGGCCGTCTTTGTCAAAAATTTTCTTCATTATTTCTTTTTAAAGAATGAGATTCGTTTTTCTTCGCCCCTGGCCAGGCGTCTGATATTAGGCTTGTGCTTATAGACTATGATCAGGCATAAAAGGCACATGAAGACAACTATTTCAGCAGGTTCTCCGAATGCGAGCGTGAAAATAGGAATTGAAATAACCGCAATGATTGATCCGAGAGACACGAATCCTGTTATAAAAAATGTTATGAGCCACACTAAAAATCCCAGCCAGAATATCTTGGGAATAAGGCCTATCACAACGCCTGCGCTTGCAGCAACGCCTTTTCCGCCCTTAAACTTAAGAAATATTGTCCAGTTATGGCCGGCAATCGCGCAAAGACCTACCAATATCCTGTAAAGCTCAGGCCTTGTTACAGGAGCCAGATACATAAAACCGGAAGCAAGATATGTCGCACAAACAAAACCTTTCACGATATCGATTATCAGGGCTATTATTCCCGGCACTTTGCCTATAACCCTGAATACGTTCGTGGCTCCGACATTCCCGCTCCCGTATTCCCTTATATCTATACCCTTAAGCACCTTTCCGAATATGTATGCCGTCGGAATAGATCCGATTATATAAGCTGCAACAAAACCCAAAAACAATATAAAATATCCCATACGCCTTCTCCTTTAAAAAACTA
>Ga0247841_10001710_pt1 | contig 46970 bp, 41 predicted proteins | sample LaCruzMarch2015__2_FD_192410 | JGI IMG/M metagenome (GOLD analysis project Ga0247841, IMG submission 192410) | Freshwater microbial communities from meromictic Lake La Cruz, Castile-La Mancha, Spain - LaCruzMarch2015_18m | ecosystem: Environmental > Aquatic > Freshwater > Lake | place: Spain... | reverse complement strand
AGAGCCGGAAGCGTACCAGCAAGCCATTAAGCTCTGGTTGCCCTACTACAACGATGATCGTCCTCACCTTGGCCTAGATTTCCTTACCCCTTCCCAAGTGTTGCAAAGGTCTTGAACCGAAAACGTCAGTAGCACGGCCGTTCTGTCCTCATGCAGATCGCCTGATTTGGCATTATTGAAAGCAAGGGGCTTTGAAGTGCTCGTCACCCTCACCCAGCCCTCTCCCATCAATGGGAGAGGAGGGCGCATGGTGTATCAATGGGTACGATCCCACGACTTTCAAAGAGAGTCCCGAAAACCGTGCGAAGAGGGCGGGCGCTTAGGCAAACGCAGCCACTGACTGTACGCCGTGCGCACTCCTCTCCTGCCGCAGTGGGAGAGGGCTGGGTGAGGGAAGCATTCACTTCTTGTCCTTCTCATCAACAACTTCAGCATCCACCACCTTCTCCTTCTTTCCTTTCTCTCCTTCCTGGCCTTCCTTTCCTTTTTTCTGTGCCTCTTCATAGACGATCTTCCCGATCTCCATAGCCTCCGTTGAAAGGGCATCTGTGGCCTTCTTGATTTCGTCTACGGTGGCACCATCCTTCTTGAGAAGATCCTTCACCTCATTGAGCCGCGTATTCACTTTCTTCTTGAGCTCATCGGGGATCTTGGCATCCAGCTCGCGCATTTGCTTTTCCAAGTTGAAGACCATTGCATCCGCCTGATTGCGCGCATCCACGAGTTCGCGCTTCTTCTTATCGTCATCCGCGTGCGCCTCAGCATCCTTCTTCATCTGCTCCACTTCATCCTTGCTCAAGCCCGTGGAGCCCTTGATCTGGATATGCTGCTCCTTGGACGTTCCCAGGTCCTTGGCCGTGACGTGCAGGATACCGTTGGTGTCGATGTCGAACGTCACCTCGATCTGCGGCGTGCCGCGGGGAGCGGGAGGAATGCCGTCCAAAATGAAGCGGCCGAGCGACTTGTTGTCCGCCGCCATCTCGCGTTCACCCTGCACCACATGCACTTCCACCGATGGTTGATGATCCGCAGCCGTAGAGAAGATCTGACTCTTCTTGGTGGGGATCTTGGTATTGCGTTCGATCAACTTGGTCGCAACGCTGCCCAGCGTCTCTATGCCAAGTGAAAGGGGCGTCACGTCCACGAGCACGATGTCCTTGTGAATGTCACCACCCAGCACACCACCCTGCACAGCGGCCCCGATCGCCACCACTTCGTCGGGATTGACTCCCATGTGCGGCTCGCGACCGAAGAGCTCTTTGACCTTCTTCTGCACCGCCGGCATACGCGTCATACCTCCCACCAGCACCACCTCGTTAATCTCGGATTTCTTGAGTTTGGAATCCTTCAGTGCTGCCTCGCAGGGGCCCACCGTTCGCTCGATCAAATCTTCCACAAGCGACTCTAATTTTGCACGCGAGAACTTCAGTGTCAGATGCTTGGGGCCGGACGCATCCGCCGTGATGAACGGAAGGTTAATCTCCGTTTGTGTGGCGGAGGAGAGTTCGATCTTGGCCTTCTCCGCGGCTTCGCGGATACGCTGGAGGGCAATAGGATCCTTACTCAGGTCAATCCCCTGCTCCTTCTTAAATTCCGCCGTCATCCACTCCACAATCACCTGGTCAAAATCATCGCCTCCCAGGTGCGTATCGCCGTTGGTCGCGCGGACTTCAAAGACGCCTTCGCCCAGCTCCAAGACGGAAACGTCGAACGTACCTCCGCCCAAATCGTACACAATGATGGTGTGCTCATGACCTTTGTCCAATCCATAGGCCAGTGCAGCGGCCGTGGGCTCGTTGATGATGCGTACCACTTCCAGACCCGCGATCTCGCCGGCTTCCTTGGTCGCCTGGCGTTGCGAATCATCGAAGTACGCAGGAACGGTGATCACGGCTTTTTCCACCTTGGTTCCCAAGTACGCCTCCGCATCGCGTTTGAGCTTACCGAGCACCTGAGCGCTCACTTCCTGCGGGAGCATTTTCTTTCCGTTCACCTCCATCACCACGCGGCCCTCCTTGCCTTCCACGGCGGAGAAGGACATGCGCTTGGCTTCTTCGCGAACCTCCGAGTAACGACGCCCGATAAAGCGCTTGGCTGAGTAGACCGTATTCTTGGGGTTGGTGACCGACTGGCGTTTGGCCGCAACACCCACCAGTATTTCGCCATCGTCCTTGTAGGCGACAACGGAAGGTGTGGTGCGGTTACCTTCCGCATTCGCGATCACCACAGGCTCTCCGCCTTCTACGACAGCGACGCAAGAGTTCGTAGTGCCCAAATCGATTCCAATGATTTTTGACATAGAAAATGGGGTTAGCACTCACAAGTTTAGAGTGCTAAATCACAATGGTCAAGTATCTTGCAGACGGTTCTTCGATGATCGCCTATACTTACAACATGTTCCTCGATCACGCCACCATCGCACTCCTGGGTGGCAACGGAGGGAACGGCTGCGTCTCGTGGCGACATGAGAAATACATCCCCATGGGAGGCCCCTACGGCGGAGATGGAGGAAAGGGCGGCGACGTGGTCCTGGTTGCGGATTCCAATACCGATACTCTTAGTGACTTCGGCTCCCGCAAAAGGTTTGAGGCACAGCACGGACAATCGGGCAGCGGCAAACAATGTCACGGAAGTGACGGTCAAGATCTGGTCCTACCTGTGCCACCCGGAACACTGGTTACCGACATTACCACAAACAAAGTCCTTGCAGATTTACGCACTCCGGGGGAACGCGTAACAGTCGTCCACGGCGGACGTGGCGGATACGGCAATGCACACTTCAAGAGTTCCGTTCGGCGCAAGCCAGATTTTGCAGAGAAGGGCGAACCGGGAGAAGGATCTACGGTCAGACTGGATCTCAAGCTGGTCGCAGACGTCGGCATCATTGGTTACCCCAGCGTGGGTAAATCCACACTTATTTCCGTGGTGAGTTCCGCTCGACCAAAGATCGCAGCGTATCCGTTCACTACCCTTATCCCCAACCTGGGTGTTGTCACTGCGAAGGGACGTCAATTCGTGCTGTGCGATGTGCCCGGGCTTATCGAGGGCGCCAGTGAAGGCAAAGGATTGGGCGACCGATTTCTCCGTCATATTGAACGTTGCGGAATCCTGATCCACATGCTCGATCTCTCGCGTGCCCTACAAGAAGACGGCACACTCAATCCGCAGGCACTCATTGCCGATTACCGTGCCATCCGCAAGGAACTCAAGGCCTTCTCACCCGCCCTCACCAAAAAGCAGGAAATCGTTGTGCTTAATAAATGTGATCTCACACGTGAGCCGCTCACTCCCCTCCTCTCCGCCCTCAAGCGCGCTAGAATCGTCATCACTGCCTCAATTTCCGCTGCCACGCAGCAGGGCACCGCCGCACTCATGTCAACGCTCTTGCCACTTGTTCTCTCAGAAAGGCTCCAGCGCGCTAAGCCACACACTTCCAAAACTATATCCATTCCCACCCTGCATCCGCAGGATGAACACATCGGCATGCGAGATTTCCAAGTGGAACATACCAAGGGCTCTGTCAGGGTAACGGGTAAAAGACTGGAGCAATTTGCAGCGATGACGAACTTCTCGAGCCCCGGCGGGCTTCTGCGATTCCGCGATGTTCTACGCAAGATCGGCATTTTCAGTCAGCTGAATCGCGCCAAGAAACGCGGAGACTCCCTCTGGATCGGGCACACCAAGATTGATCCGTATCTCTAATAAATCGTGAAAGGGCCTCTCAACGGTGCCCCTCTCGCAATCTCACCTTTCCCTTCAGAGGTATCAGTCCAAGCAGGCGAAGCTTGCCTTCGTAATGGTTTTTTCAAGCAGCGCAGGGCAAATGACTTTTCTGCCTTCTGTGTGAAACTCTGCCATTTCTGAATTTCTTCGTTAGTTGTATAAAATCCCGACGTAGATCTTAATGGCAGCTTGAAAGTGCAGACAGATAGAAATCCGCCATGCTCTTAGGTTTTATCAACTCCATTTGCGACTGAAGCGTAATTCTTGCGCTATGCTATCTTTCATATTCATCTTTTCTTAAGCATATGCGCATCTCTAGCAATCTTCTCCTTGGTTGCTTCGTCCTCTTTCTTGCAGGAATCCTTGCTGTGATGCTCCGGACGAATTCAGTCACTACTGCCTACATACTTGCTCAATCTGTGCAACCTTGCCCACTCGGAGAGTGTATAGAACCACCATCCAGCTCGAGCGATGAAAGTTCGAGCGAAGAAAGTAGTAGCTCCTCTGAAGAATCTAGTAGCACTTTGAGTTCCAGTTCTTCTAGTGCAGAGAGCAGCACCGCAAGTAAGGTTGACGATCCCAGAGGTGACCCACGTCCAGAAGACACGTACTGCTGCATGGGTGATGGCGTAGGCCAAGCGAGTTGCTACCTGATGGATTCGAGTGGCTGTAAAGCATCCGGTCAAAATAAGGTTGCTGTTTTCTTCAGTAATCGCGACGACTGTAATGCAGTGCGCATCTGGGCGAATTGTCAGGCGCCAGATCCTCCTCGCTCCCGACCTGTCTGCGGTGATGCCGTCGTACAAAAGCCAAATAAAGATGGCTTCTATGAACAGTGTGATGCAGGAACGGAAATTAATAGTGACTCGCTTCCTGATCGTTGCCGCAGGAATTGCACGCTCCCAAAATGCGGCGATGGGGTCGTCGATTCCAATGAGGCATGTGACAATTATCCTCGAGAATCGGATCTCACATGGGCCTTCAACGAGCATCCCACGTGCAACAGTGACTGTACGTCAAAACTTGCCGTCGAGGATGCGGAAGATTCGCAAAATCTCTTCTATATGTTCAAAGGCCTTTTTGCTCCTCTAACGGAAAACTTGTTCCTGGTGCGTCCTCTCATTGATTGGAACACTATCTTCTTCCCGTTCTCGACCCTTCCATTCTAAGCAGGCACGTAAACGGGACAAGCATGAGCAATCGTTTTGATATAAAAAATGCCAGTACATACCCCTGGCCTACGCTCCAGGGACTTTACGTCATGTAAAAATGGTCGGAGCTCGAACCTATGACCTTACAAAGAGAGGCTTGCCATGAGGAGCCGAGGCGACGAATGGTGGAGCTGAAGGGATTTAAACCCTCGACCTCCGCAATGCGAATTGCTACGCAATTTTGCGGCGTTATTGATTCCTGTTTCACGATGCGAAACAGGGCAGCTGAGCCACTTCTTCTTTTGTATTCAAAGATACGAACAAACTTGCATTGCCTTTGATATTTTGAGGATGATATTTGGTGGAGCTGAAGGGATTTAAACCCTCGACCTCCGCAATGCGAATGCGGCGCTCTATCAGCTGAGCTACAGCCCCATGCCTGGCGCTCCGCTCCGGTACGGGGCAAGCCCCCGATCGGTTGAGAGGTAGGGTTAGGATTAGGGAAACAAGGAAAAAACGCAAGCGATAAGTCGTAAGGAAGCCCTCTTCTCACCCTCAATTGCACCTGGTACAGTGTGTCTGCTCCCGATATGGCCCGGTAGCTCAGTTGGTAGAGCACTCGCCTGAAGAGCGAGGTGTCACCAGTTCGATCCTGGTCTGGGCCACCATCGTGCCTCGTCTTTAAGGACTAGTCCGTGATCGCCTGAGATATCATCAACTGCGGTCTGCATTTTGCGTTCGTAGAGCTTTGACCGCTCATTTAACTTGCGAGCACTGTACTCCGTACGAAGTAACGAGAAGGAATATTCTTTCCGTAATGAGATGATGTCCATACAATGAATAAAGTGCAGTTCTATGCCAAGCAACCGTAATCCACTGGCAGGCATTCCCTACGGATCTCTGGATCGTCATACGCTGACAGGACTGAGTGATGCCGAAGTTCAAAGCCGAATTCAACGAGACGGCTTCAATGAAATTCCATCTGCGCAGAAGCGTGGTTTCCTCATGATTGCCTGGGAGGTGATTAAGGAGCCGATGTTCCTGCTTATCGTAGGATGCGGTGTGATTTATCTGCTCTTAGGAGATCGAGGCGAAGCGCTCATGCTCCTAGGTTTCGTCTTTATTATCATCGGCATCACCATCGTACAAAAACGCAAAACTGAACGGGCCCTAGAGGCACTTCACGATCTTACAAGCCCACGCGCTCTTGTCATCCGCAACGGAGATCAATTGCGCATTCCTGGGCGCGAGGTCGTTATCAATGACCTTTTTATCGTTTCCGAAGGCGACCGCATCCCCGCCGACGGTGTTGTGCTGTCTTGCCTCAATTTCTCTGTGGATGAGTCGCTGCTCACCGGAGAATCCGTCCCGGTACGAAAAGTGGCATGGGACGGTACCGAACGCATGGAGCCGCCCGGAGGCGACGATCGACCCTACCTCTACTCGGGCACGCTCGTGACGGTCGGCAAAGCACTCTGTCAGGTGAGCGCCACGGGAGCACGCACGGAAATCGGCACTATCGGAAAAGCTCTGCAAGCGCTCGAAACCGAAGAAACACTTCTCCAGAAGGAAATCACAGTCATTGTCCGAAGGATATCCTTCGTCGGACTTACGCTTTGCACAGCCGTTGTGGTGCTTTACGGAATCACTCAAGGACACTGGCTCAAGGGATTTTTAGCCGGCATCAGCCTGGCTATGGCACTTCTGCCGGAAGAGTTCCCGGTTGTGTTGACTATTTTCCTAGCACTGGGGGCGTGGCGCATCTCTAAGCGCGGCGTGCTGACTCGACGCATCCCGGCCATCGAAATGCTCGGTTCGACAAGTGTGCTTTGTGTAGATAAGACAGGAACACTTACTCTCAATCAAATGTCCGTCGATCGTATCGTCTGCATGGACGGAACAATTTTAGACCATGCGATCTCTGCCAGTGATTTACCTGAGGAATTTCATGAGCTTGTGGAATTCAGCATTCTTGCCAGTCAACGTGACCCATTTGACCCCATGGAAAAGGCCTTTCGACACCTGGGCGAAGTATTTCTCAAGGATACCGAACACCTCCATGCCGATTGGACACTGGTACGAGAATACGCCCTCTCCTCGGAACTCTTGGCGATGACAGAAGTATGGCAATCACCCGATGGCAAGGAATTTGTCATTGCGGCAAAGGGCGCGCCCGAAGCGATCATCGATCTCTGTCATCTCTCCGCAGATGTCACACACAAGATTCGCGGACAAGTGGAAGAGATGGCAACAGATGGCTTGCGAGTCTTGGCCATAGCACGGGCAAGTTTTGCGGCAACAGACCTGCCAGGAAAGCAGCATGATTTTGACTTCGTTTTTCTGGGGCTTTTGGGTCTGGCCGACCCCGTTCGTCTCACTGTTTCGACTGCCATAGAAGAATGTAAGAAAGCAGGAATCCGCGTGATGATGATCACAGGGGACTATCCCACCACTGCAGCAGCCATCGCTCGAAAAATCGGCTTGTACTGTGAAGGGGGAATGATCACCGGACCTGAACTTTCCGCCATGGATGATGCCGAACTGCGCCTTCGCATTCGTACGGCCACGGTGTTCGCGCGCGTCATTCCCGAACAGAAATTACGCATTGTGAGCGCACTCAAGGCCGAAGGAGAAATTGTCGCAATGACGGGCGATGGCGTGAATGATGCCCCCGCCCTCAAGTCCTCCCACATCGGTATTGCCATGGGTGGGCGCGGAACGGATGTTGCGCGTGAGTCATCTGCTTTGGTTCTGGTGGAAGAGGATTTCTCCTCTATTGTCCAGGCAGTACGCATGGGCCGAAGAATTTTCGACAACCTCAAGAACGCAATGGCATACATTGTGGCGATCCACGTTCCGATCGCAGGGCTCTCACTCATTCCCGTCATGCTGCGCTGGCCCATGATTCTCTCTCCGGTCCACATTATGTTCCTTCAACTCATCATCGATCCCGCTTGCTCCATCGTCTTTGAAATGGAAAATGAGGAGCTCGGAATTATGAAACGACCTCCGCGCAATCCTCGCGTTCCCCTCTTTCACAAGAAGCTCCTCCTCACAAGTCTCCTGCAAGGAACCTTCGTACTTATCATCACGCTCTCCGTATTCGCCTCGTCTTTCTTCGGCGATGGCGACGAACTCCATGCTCGCACGCTCGCGTTTGTCTCTCTTGTCGTCGCCAATCTCGGTCTGATTCTCTCTCTCCGATCCCGCACTCGTTCGATCGTCCAAAGTATCCTTTCCCCGAATCCGGCTACGTGGTGGATGATCGGCGGAGCTCTTCTCTTGCTTCTGCTGGTACTCACGATCCCCCCCATTCGCTGGATCTTCCGATTTTCCCCCCTTTCTCCGAATGATCTTCTGATCTGTGCCGCTGCGGGCATATCAGTGATTGCATTGCTTGAAACTACGAAATTTCTCTTCCGAGGAAGATGAGAGGATAACCTGATTGTATTATTAAAATATATATTGCGTAATTAATCAATTTATTATATAATGTAACACTAACATCACATACACAAACAAAATGCAAAATACATACAATTTTCACCTTGGAACGCTTCTCTCACTCTGCAGCATTCTTGTGCTGATGATCACGATCCCCGTGAATCCCACGAGGGAAGACATAAACAAATCCTTGAGACTATTTCCTTCCTTTACATTAGGAGGACACGGTGCGCTCGCCTTTGAGGCCGCATCCCCGGATCAACTGCACACCGTGCGTGTGGCACGGCGTCTTGCAAGACGCGTAGCGGAAATGCAGGGTACTTCTCCCCCCATCAGCGTACTCATTCGCGCCTTGGAAGAACAGCGTACCGTCCTGAACAACCAAACAATGGTAACGCTGCGCTTTCCGGTGACTCAAGTCGAACGACCGTGGGCGGTAAGCCTGCAGCGCTACCCCACATGGATGAAGGCGGAATTCACGCCCGGAACCGCACACTTCCGCATCGATGAAGGGCGCATCCGGGAATATCTCACACGCGAAACCATCGAAGGAATCATTCCGCCACATCAAACAATCATCACCGCGATCAAACAGGATGGAAAAGTTCAACGTGTCGTCACGAGCAGCGGAGCCGCACGCTCCGGAATTGCATTCGATATGCCTATGACTTCTGCGGCACTCGCAGATGCGCTTTCACAGGGAATCAAAAATATCATCGTGCCCCTGAGTATTGTCCCGGGCCGCATCATCAATGCTACAAACACCCCACTGGGAGACCTGACGCTTCTCGGTACAGGAAAATCGGATTATAAGGGTTCCCCCGGCGCGCGTATCACCAATATTAAGACTGCACTCAATAAACATGTGAATAACGTGCTCGTTGCCCCCGGTGCCACCTTCTCATTCAATGACACGCTTGGCGGACCCGTGAGTGAGAGCAATGGATGGAAACTTGCGAAGGTCATATTCAATGCGAAAGATCTGGTCATGGCACCCGGCGGGGGAATCTGCCAGGCCTCCACTACAGTATTTCGCGCCATGCTCCAGGCGGGATTCACCCCGATTAAACGAGCGAATCACAGCATGTACGTCTCATACTACGAGATGTATGGTGTGGGAATCGATGCCACAGTCTTCCCGGGGAAACAGGATCTCACCTTCGTCAATGACAGTGGCTCTCCCCTACTCTTGCAAGCATACGAAGAGGGATCAGAAGCAACAGTACACATCTATGGTACGCCAGATGGGAGACAGTCAACCGTGCAGGGACCTTACTTCTGGAGTTCAGACTTTTCTGATTACCCCGCCGAAAAAGATACTCCTCACAGAAACGAAATTTCATGGATCCACCGTGTCACGTTTGCCGATGGACGCACGGAGGAAAACATGGTCGTTTCTCGCTATACAAGTCTGCCTGCATCCATCGCAAAAAAGTACGACTTGCTCCATGCTAGCGCAGAATCGCCTCTTCTAAAGGCTTCTGTAAGCCAGAGATGACTAAACCATACATTTCGTAATCGGGAAACAACTTCCCGACTTCCCCCCCCTGGAAATCAGGAGGGGTTGTTCTAGACTGTTCGGGCATTTTCTTCCCTCCCTCTATGTCTACTACACAACCAGATTCCAAGATGTGGTTCGGGATCTCGATGGTCCTGATCGGCATTGTCGTCGGCTTTTCTGCCGCCAAGATGTCTTCTACTCCCATCGGTGGCAAAGTGCCTACTCCCACGGCCCAGCAGCCAACCCCCACTCCTCCGGCGGACCCAGTACCTGCGTATGCGGACATTGCCCCTGTGGATCCTGCAACGGACCACATCCGAGGTGATGCCAACGCGATCATCACCATCGTGGAATATTCCGACTTGGAGTGCCCATTCTGCGCACGTGTGCACCCCACTATCAGGCAAGCACTTGCTGATTATCCAGGCCAGGTGAACTGGGTGTATCGCCACTATCCGCTTTCCTTTCACGCAAATGCACAGAAAGCAGCCGAAGCGACAGAATGCGCGGCGGAACTGGGTGGCAATGACAAATTCTGGGCCTTGGTTGATATGATCTACGAGAAGGGATCGGATGTCGCCAAGCTCGGTGATTATGCAAAAGAGATTGGCCTGAATCAGACTGCTTTCAAGACGTGTCTCGATAGCGGAAAGTACGCTACAAAGACTGCAGAGATGATGCAATCAGGCACCAAGGCAGGCGTGCAAGGCACTCCAGGAAACCTCATCATCAATCACACCTCCAAGAAGGTTCAAGTGGTTTCAGGAGCTCAGCCTATTGCAAGCTTCAAGGCGGCAATCGACGCACTGCTCAAGTAATCTTCAGATTCACTTACCCCGAGGATGCCCTCCTCGGGGTTTTTTCGTTGTTCTTCGGATATCGAGAGCGCTAGAATGCAGCCCCACTACCCTTCATTCCATATGCATTCACGATTTCTCCCTTTTGCTGCCGCCCTTCTGTTGCTCACCTCTTGCAGTGGCGCAACTCCTCCTGTCTCGGATTCAAACCCAACGGATCCATTCAGCTCTTCCTCCTCCGAATCCTTGGCAGAAACCCATAATGTCTCATACATCGGAACCATTCGTCCTGCGGGCATTAGTATCTACATGGAAGGAACGCACCGCCTTGAGTTGAATGATGGTCGATTTCTTCTCCTCTCTAGCGAGACCGTGGATCTGAATGGCTACGTCGACGTTCAAGCCGAAGTGATCGGATCGGTCCGACCCACAGTGGAAGAGGGAGGAACGATTATGAGCGTAGAGCAAATCCGCATGGTAGAAAGCAGCAGTGATTCCTCGGCAGCAACATCGCAGGAAGTTTTTTCAAGCAGCTCCTCTTCGACATCAATTATTGCCCCCAGCGCGCCCGTTCCTCCGCAGCAAGCATCCTCTGGGAAACCAATCGTCTTCTCTTCCACTGCTGCCGTTCCAGCGTCTTCGCAAACATCTCTTCCGCCGCCGCCCCCTCCCGCCGATCAATCCGCTCAGGTGATTTTAATGGCAAAACAGGATCTTTCTTCGGTGAAGTGGACTCAAGCCTATTGCGCACCACCCACGATCGGCTTCTGCTTTCCCGTACATCGCAATTGGTACTTTATGTCCTTTGGAGCAGCAACACAGGCACTCTGGCACGTGGAAGTGGGATCGGATGCGATTGAAATGATCGGACAGGGACCTCTTTCAATCAATCTAATGGGGGGAGCTCTCAGCACCAAAGGCGTGTCAGATAAAGAGGTGCGCATAGAAGGCTCCGAAGTCATTGGGTACCGTGAGTGGACCAAGGATCGCCACATACAGATCTCCGCTCCAGTAAGCCTCAAGGCTGCCGTAGACTACATCACCGCTCACCTGACCCCAGCCGAAGAGCAGATCCTACCGTAACTATCGTTGTTCCCCCCCCTCCTGACATTTTCAGAAACCTCCGTGCTACGCTATCGCTATGCCTCAGTTTACGTACACCGCCATTCAAGCTGATGGGAACCGCGTTACCGGAACCGTTGAAGCATGGAGTGTTCAAGCCGCAAGAGATGCCCTGAGGCAGATGCACCTGATTCCTGAGGAACTCCATGAATTCCCGATGCCTCCTCTCGCAGACACTCCACACGCTGATAGCACTCCCGATGAAGCAGCTTCTCGTATTGCTGCCATCCCTGCAGCAGAGACTGCTCCCCTCCCCCAAGTTTCAAGTACCAAGTCTGCAGTCGTCTCTTCTGAACATGAGAGACTACCCACCTACTTCCCCCTCCTCGATACCCTGCGCCTCTACGCCGGATGGCTCCTGGCATGGTACTGCCTGGTGTATGCACTCGGCAGCTACCAGAATGCACGTCCCCTCGCCTTCCGCATCCCCTACGTAGAGGGACTTTTCCTCTCGCCATTGGTTTTGAGTTTCACGCTTGCGGCTTTCCTCTTTTTACTGCTCACGGGAATCTGGAAAGCACTCGGAAAAGGCATCTTTGCTGGACTGGTGCTGACGATTTTTGGAGTTGCAACGTTCGTGCTCTATCGGATGAATGTGGTTTGAGAGCAATCTGTTCCACTCGAATACAACCTCGCTTCCTACATCGCTCCACCAAAGACAGGGAATGTATTTGATCTTCCCCTATTACCCAAGTCGTTCTCACCTTTCTCACAGGGAGAAAGTTGTTGAGGAATAGAGGTTATGTGCAATAGTGAAACTCACAGTCCCAGTTGCTTGCGGATCTGCGCAGCTTGATCCTGCTCTTGGGACTTAGCATTCTGCTGAACGGAAACCGCCTGCAGATCCCGCCAATCCTCCGCATGCTTCTGCTCCAACTTCTGCAGCTGCAACAGGTGCTTGGGGCTGAGCTCGGAGAACTTACGACGTTCCTCTTCTAGGATCTTCTGAAGCTCATCGATCTGAAACTGGCTCAGCTTTGGCATGGCCTGGATGATGCGCCACTTCTCATCACGCGTCAGCGAGATACTGCCACGCAGCAAGGTCAGAAACATCTGCTCGTCAAACTGAGTTTCCGGATGGCCCGGCACCACAATATTTTCGTTATTCAACGTGACGACAATGGATCCAAAGCGGTAATTGCCGACCTCGCCCAAAATTTTGATATCTTCATCATCAAACCCCATCTCCTTGGTTGCCACGGTACCCACCGGTGGAGGAGGAGGTCCCTTATCTGCCGGAACAGCCGCATCATCCTGGCCGGGTGCACCGCCAGCACTCTTTGTCCCAGCTTGCGGGGGCGGAGGGGGCGGAGCTCCAAAAACCTGCGTGGGATCGAGTCCCCCAGCAGGAACGGGATCACCGGGACGAGGTGGCGAAGGAGGAATCGGTTGATCTGCCATAAGAATGAGGTGGAAATTCTGAATGCTATTCTAGCAGCGTTTCTGCGCTGAGCAATGGGGGTTATCGGCTTTCGCTCAGACAGCGGAAGAAGAAACGCGATCATGCGCTTTGATTGTCTTTTCCGCCGCCCTGCGCGCCCGCACAACAAATTCCGGCTGGAAGAAACGCTCAACGAGTCCAACCGCGTATCCACTCTGTCGCTTGCCAAAAAGTTCACCGGGGCCGCGAAGCTTCATATCGATCTCTGCAAGCACAAACCCGCTTGCGTGTTCCTCCATGGCCTTAAGGCGCGGAGAACGAGCCTGCTGAACGGTCGTCGTGAAAAGAAAGCAATGACTCTGATGTTCACCGCGACCTACGCGACCACGAAACTGATGGAGCTGGGCGAGTCCAAAGCGCTCCGCACCCTCAATGAGCATAATTGAAGCATTCGGAACATCGATGCCAACTTCGATTACGGCGGTTGAGACCAATAGATCAGACTCACGAGCCTTAAATGCCTGCATGATCCGCTCTTTCTCTTTGGGTGCCATACGGCCGTGCAGCGCTGCAATACGTCGCTTGGGGAAGCTCAACTGCAGTCGTTCCTGCTCTCGACCCACGCTTTTGATTTCGGACATGCCCTCTTGGGCAGATGCTTCAATGAGAGGACAGATGACGAAAACCTGACGCCCGGAAGCAATTTGCTGATCGATGAAGCGCTCAATGGTTGGACGATCGGGAGGAGAAACCACTTTGGTCTGAATCGCCAGACGATTCCCGGGCTTCTCCACCAAAACAGAGAGATCATGGTGCCCATAGGCGGTGAGAGCCAAGGTGCGTGGTATGGGGGTCGCTGTCATGGCTAGAAAATGCGGAGTCCCCTTCTCCTGCAGGCGCGCCCGCTGCTCCACGCCAAAGCGATGCTGTTCATCCACAATCACCAACTTTAAGTCGGCGAATTCCACGCTATCTTGAATCAACGCATGCGTACCGATCACCAAATCCACCCTCCCCTCAGCCACAGCTCTTCGAACGGAATGTGCTTCCGATGTCGTAAGCGATCCCGTCAGCAGCTCAATAACAGGCATCTTCAGTGAAGGCACTCCCGCCTCACCGTTCCTACGCTTAAGAGAAAGGAAGTTATGTAATTGAATGAGCGTGCGTCCGATCGTTTGCGCATGTTGACGCGCCAGCACCTCGGTGGGGACCATAAGAGCGCACTGCCCACCGTGCAGTAAAACATTGGCCATGACAGCTGTTGCGACCAGAGTCTTACCGGAACCTACATCTCCTTCGAGCAGGCGCGACATGGCACAATCCTTTTCCATATCCTTGAGGATCTCGTAAATGGCGATCTTCTGACTCCCGGTCGGCGTAAATTGGAGGGATGCAAAGAAGGTCTTGATGAGTTCGACACTCATAGGAATCTTCAGCCGCTCCTGCCGAACACTCTGCCACTCCTGGCGCTTGGTGAGTGCCTCCAGCTGAATGCGATACATTTCTTCAAATGCCAGTCGTTCACGTGCGCGTTCCACAACTTCGAGCGATTCCGGAAAGTGCAAGGCTTCTACGGTTTCCGCACGATGAAGAAGTTGTTCTTCTTTGAGCACGTCTGCAGGAAGCGTTTCCGGCAATGCGCGCATCAGCGGTCTCAATAGCACCATTTTTTCGCGAAGCCACTGTGTGGAAAGGATATCGTGCTGCGGGTAGATAGGGACCAAACGACCGGAATGAACCAGAGGGCGCTGCCCGGCACGCTCAAATTGCGGACTCGCCATTTTCAGCATGTACTGCTCTTCCTTGATCTTACCCGTGAAAACCACCTCGTCGCCTTCGGTGAGCATGCGTTTGATATGTGGCTGATTAAACCATACCGCCTGAAGCGTATCTCCACTGAGATCCGTAAAGAGTGCCTTGACCAGAACTTTTCTTCCCCGTAATCGCACAAGCTCAATTTTTCCAACCGTTCCTCGAATAGTCACCTTGGTATCTAAAGGAGAATCTGTAATCGATTGAATTTGACTCAGATCCTCGTGCCCACGCGGAAGAAAGAGAATCAAATCCTGGACGGTGATGATCCCCAGATCTCTCAGGGCATCGATATGTGCACTGGTAGTTCTTAAGAGCGAAACCGAGAGTGGATCAGAGAGCTTCACGACCCGATGATACTACGTATTATGCAGGCGCTCCGAACAATCGCAGATAGCCGATCTCCACAAGAATGACATTTGAGGCTATGATTAGGCATTTATGCAATATTTGTTATAATGCAGTTATTATGTTATAATATTCTTATGATTACCTTCTCTCTCAATCTCAGGCTCAATGCGAGTAAGGATGCCATTATCACGTCGTCCGCGACGTTTGTCCTTGCAAGCATCTTCTTCGTGATGGCCTTTATGATCCTGCCGACCATCCAGGCGCAAGGTATCTGAAGTCCCAACCACATTCAGCATTCACTGCATTCGCTCTCATCAGCGAACAATATTTTCATAAGCACAATGGCCAAAATTTGAAGCAAATTCATTTCATAGAGATTCCTAGTCGAAAGGCAGATACTCCTGAACTTGCGCTCTCTAATAACACGAGGGAGAATGTCCGCATGCGTTTCTACCCTCTTGCCCTCACCATTTTTTCCTTCGTTGTACCATGCTCCACAATGGCTGCGATGCCCGTTACTGATCTCACACCGGAAGAAATTCAAACACAGGAATGGGATACGCAATGCCGTGCGGTTCTTCCATTCGGTCAAGGGGATTTGGAGGCCGCCCTCCTCACTAAATTACGTAAATGCATCAATGAAAAACGAAACGCGCAAGTCATTACGGAAAAAATTGAGAAGGAACGTCTTCGCCTTCGCGATCGCACGGAGCGTGAGATCTCGCGACGCGCGTTGGTTCAGACCCGCATCCGCGGATCCGTCATCCGTGTGCAAGGCGCACTTGAGCGCCGTTCCGATCAAGGTACCGCTCTGCAGCTCCTTCGCACACGCAGCAGCTACCAGCGAGTTCATCAAAGATTGCGCGATGTGCAGGTTCCCTCTGCAACGAACGACTGACGTCGAATTTGCGCTATGACTGCGCCGATTGTAGTTGGACTGAGCTCACTCGAATAACAGCCGATCAAGGGGAAACCCATAGGGTATCCATGTGGATTACGGCTGCAACACTTCTCCTGAGGCACTTCCCTCTACAGAGATTTCGATCTGCTCAATATGCGGGAATTGTCTGAGGGTACGCTCTATTTGGGATCGAATGGCAACCACACGACAGGATCCGCCTATTCCCTGCGTGAGCTGTGGGGAAAAAACCACCTGCACTTTCCCATCCTTCAACATCGTGAGCGACCGCACCGTCACACCCTGAGGAATACTGGTGAAAAATGTCTGACGCTGTTCCGAAAGAGTGGGGCCATGCAAGAGCTCCCGTAATGAAGCAGAAAGCAAATTTTCTCCAATCGCAACGCGACGCGCCACTGGGTACGAAGTATCGCAGGCCAATGCATTCGGGTCACGCTCGCGATTACCGAAAAATGCCTTGACCTCCACAGAAGCCAAAGGTGCAAAAGAAACGGGTATCTGCACTTGTTCTCTGCTGTGCAAAAGCTCAATAACAAGCGTGCCTCCCGTGCCCATGGGGCGCGGATACGCAACCGAAAGGCGAAACGGCACGATCTGACCGGAAAGTGCCTTGGGCAGAGTCATACGATCTTGTACCAATTCATAGCCATCTTGGTCGATCAAGCGATATGCCAATGACGCTCCACTTGCCACGCGAACATCACCTGCAATCACAAGTGGCAATAGAACCTGCTCATGATCGAGCGGGGAAACAACATGCAACCTTGATGCAGATTCACTGTAAAATGTGCGCCCTCCCACTCTGCAACGCGGTGGGTGCGTCTGGGCGACGGGAAAGCGCAGGGCGGCACATGTTACAAAGTCCACTGCGCGCTGTCTCTTGGCAAGGGAGAATGCCGGGCACCGCGCATCTGCGCAGAGAAGGAACAGTGATACCACTCCCAAAAGAAGTATGCAGAGCAGTGCAACACACAGTAAGACGAGCATCTGACGAGAGGCTTTCTTCACAAAGAGAGCATAGCAGAAGAATGATGCCGATCCCTCACGACTCACTTGAGCTGCCAGCCTCTGCTCCTGGTTGGCCTGTCATCGGTAGCGCAGCGTAACAGGCACATGAATATGAACCGAAACCTTCGATTCGTCAGGGCAAGCTCGAACCAGCGTTGGCTTGCCATGAGGCCGAAGGCCGAATGGTCGGGGTGAAAGGACTCGAACCTTCGACCTCACGGTCCCGAACCGTGCGCTCTACCAACTGAGCTACACCCCGATTCCCGTGCATGGTACACAATGAAGACGAAAGCACGAAATCATCAGCCGCCCTATTACAAACATAGTCAGTGGACATTCATTGATTTTTCTATTATATAGTTTACAATATCATTAGCTCTTTCCCATTCCAATGCTTTCTGCAAGGTTCCGCGGAGCAGTGGGCTTGAGCGCCATAAGGAGAACTGTCATGGATCGTGCGCCACGTGTACTCTTGGTCAGCGATGACCAGGAATGGTTGGCCGAACGCCGAAGCGCGTTCGCTGACGGCGGCTACAACACCGCCATCGAACGATGGAATGCAGTCCCGGCGAAAGTCGACTTCGAGGAGATGCCGGACATCGTCCTCATCGACTTCGCCAACCTGACGGCTCCCATCGCGAACGGCATTTGCCACCTGATCCGGGCTCAGGGTGACGAGAGTCGGATTATCGCCATGGTCGCCCGCAGCGCGGATGCGACGCAAATCGAGGCCGGTGCCGTCGATGCCGTCTGCTCCCTGCGAATGGCCGATTCCTTGCTCGAAATCGCCAAAGGCCAACTCGCAGAAACCCCGGGCTAGAGTCACCGTCCCGATGGACTTGCTCCACTGGGAACACAGAAAAGCCGCTGTCTACGGATAGCGGCTTTTGATTTGGAAGAAAAAGTGCACCAGATGCTCAAATACGATGAGTTCATCCATTGTTTTATTCATAATATAGTTTATTTTAAGCAAGGCTCTTTCCCATAACCGAAGCACCGCAGTCCGCGGAGCAATGGGCCTGAGCGCACGTTAAGGAGAAACTGGGATGAAGGTATTCACGACAGGGCAGGTCGCAAAGATCTGCAAAGTTGGGCAGAGGGTCGTTCAGAAGTGGTTCGATTCCGGTCGCCTGAAGGGTTACCGGATTCCGGGTTCCCAGGATCGCCGAATTCCGCGAGAATACCTGATCAAGTTCCTCAGGGAACATGGGATGCCCCTGGGGGATCTTGAGGATCAGGCAATGGCCAAAGTCCTTCTGGTCATGCAAGACCAGAGCCAGATCGAGAATCTGAAGCGTGAACTCCCGATCGAACGATCCTTCAAAGTGGCCGTAGCGGCCAGCGGATTCGAAGCGGGAATCCAAGCTGAGAGCTTCCACCCCGACTGCATCGTGGTCGACTTCTCGATTGGCAGGGTCGAAGCGCTGCAGATTTGCCAGAACCTGCGCAAGAATCCGGAATTCGCTGAAACGGTCCTGATCGGCCTGCTGCCGGACGACGGACAGCCCATGGCTTTTGATCGGTCGAGCATCAACGAAACGTTCAAGAAGCCGTTCAACGCCCAATTGCTGGCAGAACGGTTGCGCACGCTAATCGGCGCCAGGAAAGAGTTGACTTGAGTTCAGAGGGCCCTGCGCCCGCATGGACACACAAAGGCCGCTGTCTTCGGATAGCGGCTTTTGATTTGACAGAATCAAACTTGATCCTAGAATGCGCACGTCATGGCACTTCGCCAAATTATTAGCAGCATTATTATTACCCACTCCCCCAAGGCGTGAGGAAGTAGCTGCTAAAAACTTTTATCCCCTACTCTCCCGCGCCGGCGGGTTTTTTTGTATGTCACCGCACCCATCACCATCGGCACTTGAACCACTCTTGTTACTCATCTATCCGCCAGTGCAGGTGGGCGTCCCCGAAGATAAACGGTCACTGGCGGCAGATCTTGATCTTGCCAAGAAATATTGCCGGGCACGCCTGGCACACGAGCTTGCGGATCTTGATCTTGCGCACTGCGAACAACTTCTCATGCGTCAACGCACCGATGTGCACCGACTGGTCGAGGAATGCATCGAATATGAAGAGGCAGGATACCCCTTAACAATCGTCACTATTGCACAACGCATCCGCACTCTTGCTTGTAACGGATCCGCTTCCCCTTCCTTCCTATGAAATGCCTCTCCGCCCCGACCTCAGAAGAGATACAAATGACTCGATCGGAGCTTCCTCCGGAGCTGATTCAAAAAACGCCGCTCGTCCAATCGCAAAGATTATCCGACATGATCGGAAGTCCTGTCTCTATCAAAGACGAGGGACAGCAGCGCGTGCGCTCATACAAAGGACGTGGCAGCGCCGCGAAAATGATCTCCCTCTCAGAAGAAGAACGAGAAAGAGGAGTGGTCTGTGCCAGTGCCGGCAATCATGCTCAGGGAGTTGCTGCTGCCTGCAATCATTTTAAAACGCGGGGAACGATCTTCATGCCTACCGTCACCCCGCAGCAGAAGATCGATGCAACGCAGCGGCATGGCAACGGATTCGTTGATATCGCACTCCACGGCGATACGTTCGACCAGGCAGCGCACCAGGCACACGCATTCGCACAGGCACAGCATGCCGAGTACCTGCATCCATTCGACGATTGGGATGTGATTCGCGGACAGGGAACGGTGGGGGCTGAAATCGCAGAGGAAGTGGAAACCATGCGCGGCAAACTTCATACAGTCCTCGTACCGGTGGGAGGGGGCGGCCTGATGGCCGGGACACTTCTTGCACTGGAGCGCAACCACCCAGAGACACAAGTAATCGGCGTGGAGCCAGCTGAGGCTGCTTCCATGACCGCTTCGCTGAAGGCAAAGCATCCCATCGCGCTCGATGCCATAGATACCTTCGTAGATGGAGCTGCGGTTGCTCGCCCGGGCGAAAAGCCATTCTCCGTCATCTACCGAGCAGTTCAGGAAGGTCGCGCCCGCATGCTGACTGTTTCCAAGGGGCAATTATGCGCCACCATGTCTGATTTGTTCCAAATCGATGGTGCGCTTACAGAGCCGGCAGGTGCCCTTTCCATCGCTGCTCTAGACCAAATTAGATCAGAAACGACAGGAATGACGGTTTGCATCCTCTCTGGAACAAACTTTGACATGCGCAGAATCCCAAGTGTATTGGAATACGCTGCATTGCATCGCCGTACGAAAGTCTACCTCGGTGTGCATTTACCCAATCGACCTCAGGCGCTGAGGGAAATGCTCGATAAAGTTGGTGCCGTACTCAGCACGGTCAATATCACCTATATGCATTTTGATACTGCAGAAGCAAACGGAGACCCCTCCCTTCTTCTTGGTGTAGAATCAAAAGAGGGAAACCCCCGAGATATCGACACATTGCTACAAACACTACATTCCATGCGAGATGATGCTTCTAACGCACGATATCCATTCCAAGAGCTTTCGAGAAAACCAGAACGGTGAATTACTTATCATTTCAGTACATTCAAGGCGATTTTGAGGTCTCGGGAATCTAAATGTAGAAAATGCGATTCCCCTACTCAAACTTGTTTCATAGTTGATAAATAGTCAAAGGTATGTTTTAAACACTATATTTTTTCTGATTTAATGAACACAAAATTTGTACGATACCTAATCTCTTGAATGGCACCTTCAAAATTGTAGATTTAGCCTTTCTATTAGCCAAGAAGTGCCATTTTTTTGACAAGTACTACACAACTGTTCACAAATATGAGTCAAAGGTATCTAGACAACATGTTGACGCTGAGTACACTGCCGGACCTTTATGCTTACTCATACCATAAAGCCTGTGAAGCAACATCTTCACTGTGCTTCCGCCCAGCTCGTGCTGATGCACGCGCTCCTCATCACCTTCGTTTCACTAGCCATGGTGATGAGCCTCCCGGTTCTGGGTTAACCCCAACCGTGACGGCGGAACAAAACGCATCCCGCAGAGGCGCGAAATAATCCGATCTCTGCGCAATCCACCACCTCCACCTCCCCAAAAGGGAAGGACGGGGAGATTCCTGAATACCATTCCGGGCTGATCAGTCTTCAATCTCGCTTCAATTCTTTAAGCGTAGCCATCGCTACATCCATTCCAGGGCCGCTGTTGCCATCATCCTTCTCTAATGTGATAATCACCTGTGTATACGTACGAAGATCCTGATCGCTCTTGAAGTCCAAATTGTGCCGTACATCCCCAAATAGGCTTTTTAAATGTCCTGTAGAGATCCTTGCATTGGTTTTTGGATTAAGAAGCCATCCCTCATAGAAATAGCCTTCCTTAGGCAGGGCAACATTGAGTTGGATGGTATGCATGGAGCTGCCTTTCTCAAAAACGTGGATTTTGGCGAGGCCATTTGCAGGAGTTTGGGCGGTTCCTGCTATCGCTCCATAGGAAAACCATACCTCCTTACCAAATCGCAGATCCTGGACGTTGCCCGAGGGCATGTTATAGCGGAATGTTTCCGAACCCAGAGGTTCACTCACTTGCATATTCCCACCGCATGCGGTGAGCAGGAGCGCAAGCCAGAGGAATCGAGACAAGGACTTCATGGAGACGATTGGGAAGGCACTCTAGCAGGCAGAACTCGCTCTCGCCAGTAAACTTACTACTGAAGTGCTTTCAGACGCAGGCGCTCAATTTTTGCCTCCCGATCCACCCCTGCAGCCATGACTTGGTATTTGGGCTCATCGGCTGGAAACTGATGAGAAAGAAGCTCTGCAATATGAAGAAACTCCTCCACGTTGGATGAGAGGGCAATGTAGTGACTATCTGAAAGTATGGCGACATAGTACTGGCGCAGAAGTTGATCAGCGAACTCTTTCTCCCGGGCAAGGTCCGCTGAAGCATTTTGACGGGCGAGCAAATCAAGAAGCTGCCGAAGGATATTCAGATCGGTGAGTCCGCCGAGCATGAGTGCCTTGCGCAGAGACTGCTCCGCTTCATCAATCTTCCCCAGTTTTTGAGCGATCTCTGCACGCAGTCTCCAACCGCGCACATCCGATACGTTGATTTCAGTCGTATACCTCTGCATAAGTTTCTCAGCGGAAGATACGTCCGTGGCTTTGGGTGATTGAGAAAGAAGTCGTGCATGCGCAAGCGACAGGTCACGGCTGTACCACTCCAAACTCGACCAACGATACCAGCGCAATGCAATGTCTGTATTTCTGCGCAACTCCGCGCGGCGTCCCAACGTAGAAGTCACTGCAAAAATACCTTCATGCACCGTAGCCACAAGCAATCCGAGAGTGAAAATCAGAACGCTCATCTGTATAAATTTATTATTCAATCTCCCCGAAGGATGATGAGGGAGCATAGCCATCAGCAAAATGAAGGGCAGACCGATGCCGATGAACTGAAGATTGAAATCCACCAGATTGTGCGCGATCACTCCCATGACCCCCGTAAGGAGCAGCGCCGATTCCACTGTCAATGGTGCGTACCCAAAAAGACCTCGGAACGATGGAAGGAGCAGAGCGATTGAAATTACTGCAAGCAAGAGTGCCGCCGCCCAACCGCGCTCACTTGCTATCTTGAGCAGAACATTATGAGAATGATCGGACGTAGCCAGCACACCCTCCATCAGAGATGTCTGCATAAACCGAAATGAACCCGGTCCCCATCCCAGGAGCGGACGCCTGACCGACAAGATCCATGATTGACGCCAAAATGATGATCTTTCCGTGATGGAAGATTTTCCCTCATCGGCCAAGAAGAGTGCCTTCTCAGAAAGAGATTGAACCGTATTATTGCGCGCACGCAGATAGTTACTCAGACCAAAGAGCACCAGCCCAATCGCAAGTGAACAGACAATGATGGAAGCAATACGTCTGTAGGAGGAACGACGCTGCGTCGCAAACATGATGAGCAAGATCACTTGTCCCGCAAAGGTCAGCATCGCCGCACGCGAAAAGCTTAAGAGCAGGCAACCTAAGATCACTCCGACAGGGATACAGCGTTGCATGATCAGATAAAGCGTCTCTGATCTTGAACTTCCTTGCACGCGATGAGGCGCTGCAAAAAGAAGTGCGATTGGCCAGGTGAGCAAAAGTAACTGGGCCCAGGCATTGGGCCAAGCGCTCTTCCACGGTGCACGCACATCTAAAAATGTCCCGACAAAGCGTGTAAGTGGTCCGAACGCATAGACGAAGACTCCGATGAGGCAAGCCAAAAGTACCGTGGCCACCAAGACCCGGAGCACGGAGCGTCGAATGCGAGCCGATTCCGGCTGCCGTGCCATCCAGAGAAAGAGCAGGCCCAGAGCAACCGTCTGCGCCACTTCATCAAAGCCATAATTCATCGTCGTTGTCGTCAGATATGCCATCAGTGTGAGTAAGATGAAGCCAAGCACACCGAAGGAAATCCAGACCGGCAGTTCCCTTGCCTCCTGCAGAAACTGTTTACGCGTGGAAAGAAAGAGAAAAACCGTCACCAGAGAAAGGAGGAGTGTCACCTCTAATGTCCTGCCGCCTCTCCAGAGGATCGCAACGGCAATAGATATAAGGAGTGCTGCCTGACTGGCGCGCTGCCAGGTGAACCGACATGTTTGAGCGGAAGAGGAGCAGAACATCCGAGACAGTATGCCTGAATCCTGTACCTCTGAACATCTACATCGAAGATGGTGCCGACGGAGAGAATCGAACTCTCATGACCTTGCGATCACACGCTCCTGAAGCGTGCGCGTCTACCAATTCCGCCACGTCGGCACAGAGCGATAATAGCCTACCATACATCGCGCGAATGCAAATTCATGATCTTTGTCTGTGGCAAAGTTCAGCCGCATGATTACACTGCTAGACCGCATCGTCTTCCTTTGCCTGTGAATACTCCGCCTACACCCATCGGCTCAAATCGTCCACGGCCATCCGGCAAGCCGCCCAAGCTTACCGATGCACAAATAGGCACTCTGTTTGAACAGGGCTCCCTCCAAGCGGCAGAGAGGCGATCGCCCCCTTACGCCGCAAAACGCAACGGCATGCACGTGCTCAGAAAGCGCGCACTGCGCGATCCGGCTGTCCTCCTCACGACCTTGCAGGATTACGTCCGCTCGCGTGCATTGCCCCTCTGGCGCTCCACACGCACACTGGGCGATACGGAAACTCAGCAGCAACAAAATATCGTGGGGTGCGCAGCAGCGTTGAAATTGCAGCATTCGTACTTCGGAGATCGGCTTACAAAGCCACGCGTAGAAAGCCGCCTTGTGGGTCAGGTGGGGGAATATGTGGTTTCGACGTGGCTGCGAGGAATGTTGGAGCGCTTCAGGAATGATCCGGACTTTGATGTATCGATGCCGGAGTGGGGTACGTGCGACACCACCATTCCCCTATGGGACGATTACATCGTGCGTCCGCATCCTCCCACCAATTTTGTTCTGACGAAAGAAACGAAAGACAGCTTTACTTCCATCGGCGAAATGGATGCCATGGTCTGCGTTGGGAATGACACGCTCTACGTCTTGGATGTCTCCTCTTCAATGGCCTCCATTCAGGAAAAACTACGTCGTCTGCGCGATAACCCGGCGGCCCCATTCCTGACGTTTCGCAATCGTATGCGTACTCTCTTTGGGTTGAGTAATGGACAGCAGGGCTTCCACACCATTTCAAAGATGCACATTCTTTGCGGAAACAGATATGCACGTCCTGTTTGTTACCACCCTCAAGAATTCGGAAGTCGCAACGTGCACTTGATGGAATTACCTGCACGCGACATCATCCATAGCATTGCACAGAGCACCTTTCGGCAAATGCTCGATCGAGGGATCCTTGTGCCTGGAAATGACGGCGAATTCCAATTGCGTCACCCCAAAAGCCAGACTAAGCCGATGATTTCTTGAATCTGCACTTACAAAATATATAGATTTCAAAATGAAAAAGGGCGACTCTTCAGCCGCCCTTTCGTATGTCACTATCGATCACTCGTAAACGTTCACAATAGTGGTGGCGGGGTCCCCAAGGACCGCACCAATGGGCGTGTTGAAGTTCACGGTGAAATACTCGCCCGAATCATTGGCGGAATCACGCAGAATAGGAATGGTAAAAGTCTTGCTCTGCTCACCGGCTGCAAAAGAGAGTGTTCCGGAGGTATTGGTGTAATCCTGACCCGGAAGCGCGCTGCCGTTTACCGTGGCATAGTTCACGCTCACATTGAACTTTGTGCCACCCACGCGGTTCACTGTAACAATGGCAATGCCATCCCCTTCCGTAGCTTGATAGCTGGACTTACTGAACATAAAGGAACCACTCCCAAAAGTGCCGATCTCGTCATCGGCAATACTCAGCGTCGACGTGACCACTCCCAATCCTGCACCACCCGTGGGTGCACTGAGCTTGAGATCGAGCGCCTTCTTACCATCCACGGAGGTATCGTCGATCAGAGGAACGGAAAAGGTTTTGATCGTCTCGCCGCTGTTAAAGGTAAGGGTGCCAGTGGTCGTGTTATATTCCGAGCCTGCACGTGCCGTTTTATCGGAAGTGGCGTACGTCACACCCACTTGTCCGCTGGAGCCCCCCGTGCGCACGACGGTGATAGTGATGGCAGCGGAATTCTCCAGCGCCTCATAGGCCAGAGCACTGAACTCCAGCTTCCCCGCACCGGCCGCCTGTGAGGCAGAAGAATTGGAAGAAGCGGCTCCGGAAGAAGGAGCTTCGTTATCCAAGACAGTGAGTGTGGCCGTGCTCGGAGAGCCCAGCGATGCGCCACCGGTGGGGTCGGAGAGTTCGATAATCACTGTCTCTGATCCTTCGGAGAGTAGGTCATCTTTAAGTGTGACGGAGATATTCTTGCTGGTCTCTCCATCGCGAAATGAAACCTGTGCCTGATTGGATGCAACGAAATCCTCTCCTGCAGTAGCCGTGCCACCCTTCACCGTATAGCGCACAGTCACATCACCCTCGGATCCGCTGGCACGCTGAATACTCAATGTCAGAGAAGGAACCGCCTCAGGCAAACTGAATCTGGCATTGGCAAATTGGAAATTTCCGTGCACGTTGGAAGTGACAGAAGTGACGCTACTGCTGCTTGAACTACTGCTTATCGGAGAAGAGCTTGATGAGGAAGACGATACAGAGGCCGCACTGGAGCGGCTGGAAACGGAACTCATAAGATCGGCTCGAAAGCGCTGCATCATCACAGCCACCTGTCCGCGTGTCACAAAGTCATTGGGGCCGAACATACCATTGCTGTATCCCTTAATGACTCCTGCACTGTACATCTCGCCCACCGCGGTATCATAGAAGGAGCCTTCGGGCACGTCGCTGAAGATCGAGGAGCCGCGAATGGTTGCGGCCACGCCCATCCCAACAGACCCAAGGATAAGCCCCACGGCAAACGAAGGCAGAATAAATCGGAGTGAGCGATACATGCGCATAGAAAAATGGGGGGAACACTGCATTATGGGAAGGAATGCTCTATGAATACAATAGACAGCTGAGGTGCTTCTGTATCGAAATGCGGAGGACGATGCGATCCTTTTCTACGACGGAATGGAGAGAGTGGCTCCATCGAGCTCCGTATCTTCTCCGACGGAAAATTCCACGCGCGCCCGAGCATTCCCTCCGTTCATGATCATCACGCCGCTCGATTCAAATACCTGGCCGACACTGTTGCGCACTCGGAAACACGAATTTGCAAGCAACAGCGCATCGTCCCAGATAAAATCCACAACAAGGCGTGTCTGCTCCCTAACGGCACAGATCAGCAGGCCGGGAATGCGTTGAGTGTCACTTGCGTATCGCACGTTGACCTGAAGCCTTCGTTTAAGATCCATGGCGCACTCAAGTCCTTGCAGCTTTGAAAGTGCAAGAAGATGGGTCGACGCTGACAGAATTTCTGGTTTCCCAGGAGGTTCTTCGTTGATCATTTCTTCGTAAAGCAATGAAAATCCCGCGCATATTAATGATTCTCTCCTGCGAGTCAACGATTTTCCTTGACTGAAATGATTAGCACTCTAAAATGCCGACTGCTAACGGTGCCACATCCTGGCACTTTCGTATTCCGTCCCCTTCCCCTTTTCTTATGGCAGCTATCCCTCAGCTCAAGATTAATATCGAACCGCTCGGTGACCGCGTCGTCGTTCATCCGCTTGCCGCCGAACAGGTAACCGCCTCCGGCATCGTTATTCCTGATACCGCCTCCGGCGAGAAGCCGCAAGAAGGCCTAGTCATCGCGCTCGGCAAAGGTGGCATTATGAACGAAGGCAAGCCCGTCGCTAATCCTTCCGATTTCCTTAAAGTGGGAGACCGCGTGCTCTTTGGCAAGTACGCCGGAGACGATGTGAAGCTCAAAGACACCGCCGGCAAGGATGTGGAAGTGAAAGTCCTGCACTTGGATTCCATCCTCGGCAAAGTGAAATAAGCCTTGAACCTTAACCTTGGTCTTAACCACAACCCTATCTCTTTCCCCTCAATCCTATGTCCGCCAAGCAACTCCTCTTCGGGAATGATGCACGCAAGAAAGTCTTTAAGGGTGTCGAAAAGCTCACCCAAGCCGTCCGCGCCACCATGGGCCCCAAGGGCCGCAACGCCGTGATTGAAAAGAAGTACGGCGGACCCACCGTCACCAAAGATGGCGTCTCCGTGGCCAAGGAGATCGATCTGGAAGACCCATTTGAAAATCTGGGAGCCCAACTGGTGCGCGAAGCCGCCACCAAGACCAACGATGCCGCCGGCGACGGCACCACGACCGCCACCGTGCTCGCCTTCGCCATCATGGAAGAAGGTCTCAAGCACTTGAGCGCGGGCTCTAACCCCATCGCCATCAAGAAGGGAATCGAGAAGGCGGTTGCCGCCGTGAATGTCGAGCTCGAATCCATGAAGAAAGTGGTCAGCAAGAAAGAGGAATACGCCGCCGTGGCCAACATCTCCGCCCAAGACAGTGAGATTGGCGACGTGATCGCCGAGATCATCGACGAGGTGGGTAAGGATGGCGTGGTGACGGTTGAGGCGGGCCAGACACTGGGCATCGAGAAGGAATTCGTGGAGGGCATGCAGTTCGAGAACGGTTACATCTCGCCGTACTTCATCACGGATGCCGCTCGCATGGAGGCCGCGTACGATAATCCCTACATCCTCATCACGGATAAGAAGATCGCCTCCATCCAGGAAATTTTGCCCCTGCTCGAGGCATTGGCCCAGCGCGGCAAAAAGGAACTGGTGATCATCGGTGAGACCGTAGAAGGTGAGGCGCTTGCGACTCTTGTGGTGAACAAGCTGCGCGGCACCTTCTCGACGCTGGCTGTAAAGGCTCCGGCCTTCGGCGATCGCCGCAAAGAAATCCTCAAGGACATCGCCGCCCTCACGGGAGGTCGCGTGATCAGCGAGGAAGTGGGGCTCAAGTTAGAGAACGCCACAATCGAAGACCTGGGGCGCGCTCGCAGAGTCGTTGCCGACAAAGATAAGACCCTGATCATCGACGGCCACGGCAAGAAGCCGGATATCGAGCAACGCATGAAGGAGATTAAGATCAGCTTGGAGAAATCTAACTCCGACTTCGACAAAGAGAAGCTGCAAGAGAGACTGGCCAAGCTCTCCGGCGGAGTCGCCGTGATCAAGGTGGGCGACGCAACGGAGATCGCGCAGAAGGAAAAGCAACACCGCGTAGAAGACGCTCTCTCCGCCACGCGCGCCGCAGCGGAGGAAGGCATTGTCCCGGGAGGCGGAACGGCCTACATCCGCGCCATCCCCGCACTCAGTAAGCTCAAGGGCGATAACGAAGATGAACAGGTGGGCATCGACATCGTGCGTGACGCCCTCTCCGCTCCCTGCCGCCAGATTGCCGACAATGCCGGCGTGACGGGCGAAGTGGTCTTTGAGAAGGTCAAAGCCGCCAAGGGTAACGAAGGCTACAACGTCCTCACGGGCAAGATGGAAGACCTAGTGAAGGCCCGCGTGATCGACCCCAAGAAGGTGACACGCTCCGCACTGGAGAACGCCGCCTCCGTGGCCTCGATGTTCCTCACACTCGAAGTGGCTATCACGGATATCCCCAAGAAGGAAGAGCCCATGCCCATGCCTCCTGGAGGAGGTGGCGGGATGGATTTCTAAGAAACTTAAGCCCCCGCCGAAAGGCGGGGGTTTTGTCATAAGCCACTGACCTGTGTCGCCCTTTGAGAAGGCTTTTGTGCGTGTTTTTGTATGTGTTGTTTCTGCCTCACCCCCTATCCCCCTCTCCGCCCCTGCCACGACTCCTGCACGGAGAGGGGGCGGAAACAGAACAACACATACAAAATATCGGAAACGCGCCGATGTGGCGGCTTAAGCGCGAGGGGGTCATCGGCGCAGCGCTTTCCCTGCCCTGAGCGTAGTCGAAGTGTTTCGCCATTTCTTTGCCACGCTTGGCAAAGAAATGGCACTCACTCATCACATTATGAAAAAGAAACAGATTTAAACATCCTTTAGAAAAGAAATGATCCCCTCGTCAGCACTCAGGATCACACGCATATATTCAACCTCACCGCCAGAATCTTTTCGGCCTGCAAGCACATCGATCGATACCCCCCGCTATACTTCCCGTTCCCATGAACACTCCCAAGCGTCCCCGCACCGTCCTGGCCACCCTCTTTTTCACGATCTTCTTGGATCTGCTGGGGATGGGTCTGGCGATCCCCATCTTAGCCCCCCTCATCATCGGCTCTTCGGGGATCATGCCTGCCGATATGCCCATGGCGACCAGAACCATCGTCTACGGATTTCTGGTGGCCACGTATCCCTTCTGTCAGTTCTTCGGTTCACCCATCTTGGGCGCCCTCAGTGACCGCTACGGCCGACGTAAGGTGATCATGCTCTCGCTCTTCGGAACGCTTCTGGGATACCTGCTCACGGCACTGGGAATCATACTGGGGCAACTGTGGATTATCTTCCTCAGTCGCGCATTGGACGGCTTTACCGGAGGCAATATCTCCGCGGCGCAGTCGGCCATTGCCGATGTGAGCGATGAGCGGGAGAAGGCACGCAACTTCGGCCTCATCGGGATGGCTTTTGGCATGGGATTCATCTTGGGCCCCTTCATGGGAGGCAAGCTTGCCGATCCCACCGTTCTCCCTTGGTTTACGCCGGCCACACCATTCTGGGCTGCGGCCATCCTGGCGGCCTGCAATATTGTCTCCGTGTGGTTCTTCCTGCCCGAAACCCTGCGCACGCAAGTGCGGACCAAAATCAGCCTGCTCACGGGATTGAGGAACATTGCGCGCGCGATGCGCATCGTCCATCTACGCACCATCTTCGTAGTCTCCTTCCTCTTCGTCTTGGGCTTCAATTTCTTCACGCAGTTCTTCCAGATATTCCTCATCGAGCGCTTCCGCTTTACGGAGAGTGATATCGGCAACCTCTTTGCGTACATGGGGCTCTGGATCGCCATCACGCAAGGATTCATCAACCGTCCCCTGACGCGCAAGTTCTCCTCGGAGCAGATCATCAGTGTTTCGGCCTTCACGCTCGCTGGTGCGCTGCCCTTCCTGCTCCTGCCGGAGAAAGCGGGCTTCATCTACCTCATTCTCCCGTTCATCGCCATCAGCAACGGACTCACACATCCCAATACCACAGCTATTGTCTCCAATCTGGCGGGTAAGGAATCCCAAGGAGAAATTCTAGGCATCAACCAATCCATCCAATCACTGGCAATGGCTCTGCCGCCCATTATTGCGGGCTTCATCGCCACCCTGCATCCGGGCCTGCCCATCTTCGTGGGAAGCGCATTGATCTTCTTGGCATGGATGCTCTTCGTCTTTGTCTTCCGAAAGAGGAGCCGTACGCTCTTCCACGAAGTCTGAACAATCGTACCTCAGGCCTTCTGTTCCACCCCAAGCACGATCGTCTGTCCGCGCTTGATGTCCTGCTTGAGCATCTGATCGGCAATGCGGTCCTCCACTTCCTGCGTGACCACTCTGCGCATGGCGCGGGCTCCGAACTCCGGACTGAAGCCTTTCTCCGCAATCAGCTGCACCAGCGCATCTTCGATCTGCACCGTGATGCCACGCTTCTGTTGAATTTCCGAAACCACTTCCTGAATCATCAGGTCCGCCACACGCTTGGTATGCGCGGGTGAGAGCGGCAGGAAGAGCACCGTCTCATCAAAGCGATTGAGGAACTCAGGAGAGAATTGCTTCTCAGCCAAGACCGCATCGGTCACCGCCTTCTTGAAGGCGAGAGGATCGATCGTGGCATTCTTCCCCACGTAATCACGGATGAAGAGCGCCCCGGCATTGCTGGTGGCGATGATGATGGTATTGCGGAAATCGGTCCGGGTACCGTGGTGATCCGTGAGTTCGCCTTCATCCAGCACCTGCAGGAAGAGGTTCAATACAGACTTGTGTGCCTTCTCAATCTCATCGAGCAAGAGGAGTGAGAACGGCTGATCCTGGATGCGCTTGGTGAGGAACCCCTCGGCATGCTCTTTGCCTGCATGCGGAGAGCCCAAGATGCCCTCGATACTCTCCTCCGTAGAGTACTCGTTCATGTCCATGCGGATCATGCGGTCTGCGGCGCCGAAGTACACCTCGGCCAGAGTCTTGGCGGTCTGTGTCTTTCCGACTCCCGTGGGACCCAGAAAGAGGAACGTACCCATGGGCCGCTTGCCGGTACCCACGTCCATGCGCGCGCGCTTGAGCGCACTGGCTACGGCATGCACCGCCGCATCCTGGCCGATAACACGCTGCTTCATGATATCTTCCACTTGTAAAAGCCGATCGCGCTCCGCACCACTGGCCTCGGTCACGTTCACATGAGATTTGCGAGAGACAATTTCACGAATATGCGGTTCGATCACGACGGGAACACCTGCGTGCTTTGCTGCCGCCATGGCATCCACCATTACTTCAATCCCCTTCCCCGGGAACGCACCCTTGCCCAGATACCGTCGTGCCAGAGTCAGAACGGACTGAAGTGCTTTGAATGTCACAGTGACGCGGAGACGATGCTCCAGACGGAAATCGTGCTCCATCATCACCGCGAGCACATCTTCATCGGCGGGCTCCTGCAGCGTCATCACCTGGAACAGACTCTCCACAGCCGTGGTGCGCTTGATCACATCGTGATACTCCTCCGTGCGCGCAGTGGCCACCACGGAGATATTCTTGGTCTCCAGCAAGCGCTGCAGCACCGTCATCACTTTGGGATCCGCAGATTCCAGGAGCTGAGAGAGATGCTCGATGATGAGGATGAAATGCCCTGTCTTCTCCGCCTGTTTGAGCGCTTGCAGCAGGAAAGCATCGGACTTCGCCGCGCCGGAGAGGAGCTCGGCTGTGCGCAACTCCAAGATGCGCGTGGTGGACTTGGATCCCTTCACTTCTTCACGACGCAACTGATAGAGAATATTTTCCACGAATGTCGTCTTCCCCACGCCCTGCGGTCCCACCACCAGCAAATTGTGATTGGTAGGGCGAGCGAAGATTTGCATCGCTTCATTCCTCAAATTTTGGTGCAGTGATACTACGCGATCATCCTTCCACAACACCGTGCTCGTCATATCCCGCGTGAGGGCATCCAGCGCTCCTGTGTACCCCAGCATCCACGATTTCTCCAGCCCGCCAAAGGTGCGGATAAGCCAGTGAGGACTGAAGGCAACGTGGCGCTTAGGCAGCAGCTCGTGAAACTTCTCCCATTTGAGCATCACATGCACATCATCAAGGGAGAGATCAAGACCGTTAAGCAGCTCAGCGGCCTCCGGTACTGCCTCAAGAAGCAGATACAGAATGTACGGAGCGGAGATCAATTTCTTGTCGAACTCCGGCAGTCTGCGCGCTGCTTCCTGCAAGAATACATCCGCTTCGAGCGTGGCCGCCTTTTCGCGCAAACACTCCCAAACCACATCGCTCCGAGCGGCCATCTGTGTCAGGAGGAACCGACCGCGCGTGGAGGCCAATGATGCACGCAGAAGATCGGGTACTGAAACACTATCAGTATCATGCAGATGAGAGACAAGTTCGTACGGAAGGCGCTCGAGCTCCGTCTTGGCAGTGGCATCGATATGCGCATCGTCACTCAGGCGATCTGCAATGAAGCGGTGCAAAACAAACAGCAACGCCAGCAGAACACCGGCGACAATACCGATCCCCGTCCAGTGCCCCCACTCCTCTGCAACGAGGACTAATCCTAAGAGAGCCACGCAGTACACCAACCATGCCAATAGACCAAAAAAGAGCTCAGACAGGGCTGCAGCCAATCCCGTACGTGTGCCGGAGATGTTCACGGAGGCAGACATATCAGAGGAGAATGATCGCAAAGGAAAGACCCGTAACGGCTAGGGCGGGGAAGATGAACCAACCGAGGAAGAGCACGATAAAAAGAGCGAAGAGCGCGACCTGCAGCACGAGTGAGACCACAATGGCGAGTAGGCGAATCACCATGCCGATTCCGCGCGTGACCAGATTGACAAAGAACGCCTGCAGGAACTGATCCCACCGGACGATACTTGGCATATCTTCGGCAATGCCCTTCCAGGGACTCAAGAGTGTTCCAAGGAGGAACGTGATGGAGAGAATTTCTCCCACCACCTTGGCGTACTCGATGTACATGCGGAGGATGCGCAGGGGTTCTAACCACAACGCCCAAGGAATGAAGTCTTTCACGATCACCTCGCCTAAGAACTGCGGACGGCGAAAGGCCGAAAGGAGGCCGAAGAAGGCAGAGGAAGTGTGCATATGGGTTTCGTTTTATTATACAACAAATAATGATTTTATACAATATGCCTCTTTGGCCGTATACTGAAGACCTATGGCAGGAACATTCATCGTCTTAGAAGGCCCCGACGGCGCCGGAACCACCAAGCACAGCGTGCTGCTGGAGCATAGATTGAAGAGCGAAGGACACATGGTTTTGCGTACCTTTGAACCGACTGACGGACCCCTGGGGTCCGCTATCCGTCTGGATCTTCTCAACCACACTCCCCTCTCCCCTCTCGTATTGCAGCAACGCTTCTGTGAGGACCGAACATGGCACGTTTCGGAAGTGATCAAACCGGCACTCGCGCGCGGAGCCACGGTGATTTCCGATCGCTACTTCCACTCCACAATCACCTACGGACTTGCTTTGGGAATAGGACGCGAAGAATTGGATCTTATGAACAAATTATTTATACGACCTGATACAACCCTCTTTCTCCTCCCGCCATTCGAAGTACTTCAGGAGCGCATGGGCAGACGTGAGCAGACCGATGAACTTGAGAAAGTGGAACTTCAGAAGAAGGTCTACGCAAATTACCAGCTCCTTGCCAAAGAGGATCCATCGATCATCGTGATCGATACGTCGGGAGCTCTGGAGGAAGTGGCTCAAAAGATCTACGAAGCTTCATGCAGATAAAATCTGGAACCCTTATGACGAGAGAAGCGAAAGGTCCTGACGTGTAAATCCCCTCTGCATCCATTCATGGTACACCGCGATAAGATGAGTCTGGAGGGGTGTGAGGAGAGGAATCGCAGCTCTGCTTCCATCCTTTTCTATGGCCTGATTGAAGGCAAGCAACGATTGTGCCGCCGCTCCATTCGACTGATCATCCACTACTCGGCAACACTCCATCAACTGATGGTGCAAAGCGGCACGTGTCAGTGCGAGCGCATTTGGACTGAATCCCCGCTCGGCGAACATCGGATCAATCTGCTGCGTCAAATACGCATCATCTTTTGCAAGGTCCTGAAAACGTTCTCTCCCTTCCCCTTGCGCATACCCCTGCATGTCATACGCAACGTATTCATCCAAGTACTCCCTGCGCAGCACCCTACGAAGCGGTTCGCCATCCGGAATGATCCGATCGGTTGAATCTGCTCCAAATTGCACGCAGTGCATGAGAGTTCTAGCAGCCTCATACTCGTCTTCGGAGATCTCTGGCATAACAGATATTGAGAGTGATTTACCTTAAATGCCTTCGCTGCTCCCTTCAATGATAATTTTGTTGTATTTACCCCTCACCCAGCCCTCTCCCCGCTTACTGGGAGAGGAGAACGATATCGTCAAACCACATGCGCCTGTTCGCCGATCGCCAGCTGGCCGCACGCCGCTGCGATATCGTTGCCCATGGTGCGGCGCTGCATCACATCGATTCCATGGCGGAGGACCACGGCTTTGAATCGGTCGATCCGATCCTGCTGACTTGCAGAAAAATCTTTACCGCTCACGGGGTTCAAGGGAATCACATTGAGCTTTGGATTGCCACACTTCTCCAGGTAGCGACCTAAAATCTCCGCCTGATTCTCTCCGTCATTCACGCCGGCGATCAGCGTGTACTCGAACGTCAGGTGATGGCGTCGGTTACCAAGAACCTGCCGGTAACGGTGGCACCATTCCGCGAGCGCATCAATGAAACACGGGGCAGTACTGGGGACGATCTTCTCACGCTCATCCTGTACGGCACTGTGGAGGGAAATTGCGATGCGCACCGAAGGCCAATCAGAATCCGTCAGGATCTTCTCAAGCGCCGGAAGGACACCGACCGTGGAAACGGTGATGTGTGTGGGGCCGATATCGGTACAGTCGATCCAGGTGTGAATGGCGCTCTTCACGCTTTCCACATTCGCCAGGGGTTCGCCCATCCCCATGAAGACAATATTACTAATGCGCGAATCCCAATGAGCGCCACCGCTACTTCTCTCCCCATCGGGGAGAGACCGAGTGAGGGGCCGACGAAGGAATTCTCTCCAATAACGCAGCTGATCCACGATCTCATCGGCAGTCAGACTGCGCTTGAGTCCCATGGCACCCGTGGCACAGAAGACACAACGCATGGCACAGCCCACTTGGGAGGAAACGCAGACGGTCCACTGGTCTTTGGCGTTGCCCATGAGCACGGTCTCAAAGAGGAGTCCATCCTCCGTCTTCAGCACAGCTTTGTATGTCTCGCCATCCTTACTCTCAAGCAATCGAACTTGCTCAACGGAAATCCAGGGGACTTCCCGCGCAAGGGCATCGCGCATCGCCTTGGGAAACACCGTCACACTCCCCCACCCCGTGGTACCGGTAAAAAGCGCCGCCTCCGCCTGACGGAGCCGGAACGCTGGTGCATCCGGGAAGAGTGATTTGAGCCTGAGGGCACGGGTGAGTGGCTGCATGAGTGAAGTACCAAGTATGTAGTACAGAGTATGCAGCATGATTCGCTATTTCTCACCTTCTCTTTGCATGCATTTCTCTCTATGATAATAGCGCCAATGGCAGACATTCTCCTCTCCGGCCGAGAAGCAGCAGATGCGCTCCTCGCCACGCTCAAGCCCAAAGTGAAGAGGCTCGATCCCAAACTCGTGGTGGTGCAGGTGGGTTCGGATCCGGCGAGTGCCAGTTACATCAAGCAGAAATTCAAGAGCTGCGAAGCGGTGGGCATGCGCAGCCAGCACATCCATCTGCCGGAGGATACGCCGCTCACAACACTGATGGAGACCGTCACACAATTGAATACCGATCCCGATGTCACCGGTTTCATCGTACAGGTTCCACTGCCGGGAGCGCTCAACAAAGCAGTGCCGCAGATCATCCGCGCGATCGACCCCAGGAAAGATATCGATGGCTTTGGCGCCTACAACCTGGGCAAGATGTTCCTGAGCAAAGACTTCGAGCACCTGCCACCCGCCACCCCCGGCGGCATTGTGGCACTGCTCGAGCACTTCAAGATTCCCGTGGAAGGCAGGCATGTCGTTGTCGTGGGCCGAAGCAACACCGTGGGCAAACCCATTGCCGTGATGCTCCTCAACCGCGACGCCACCGTCACGGTCTGCCATCGCCATACCAGGAACCTTGCGGAGATCACGCGTCAGGCCGATATCCTCATCGTGGCTGTGGGCAAGGCCGGACTCATCACGGGTGACATGGTGAAAAAAGGCGTGGTTGTGATTGATGTCGGCATGAACAAGACCGAGACGGGATTGGTCGGCGATTGTGATTTTGAAAGTGTGTCCAAAGTGGCTTCCGCAATCACACCGGTACCGGGAGGCGTGGGACCGATGACGGTCGCGAGTCTGATCAGAAACTGTGTCACGGCCAAAGAGAGACAGAACGAGAAATGATCGCGGATACCTTGCGACCCGCCGCATTCTGAGTAGAATATCTCCGTGGAAAGACCGTTTCCCTTCTTTTCGGCCTTCCGGACTTCCGTCCTCAAGGCCAGGTTTTGCGTTGGACCTTTTCTTTCTGTCTCTAATACTCCAATCCCTCATCCCTAATCCCTATGTGCGGAATCATTGCTGTCGCCGGTTTCCGAGATGTGATTCAAGATTTGTACGACGGCCTTATTCTGCTCCAGCACCGCGGGCAGGATGCAGCAGGCATCATCACTTACAACAGCCAATTCCATTTGAAGAAGGCCAACGGACTTGTGCAGGACGTCTTCCATGAAAAGTCTCTTCTACGCCTTAAAGGCACCATGGGAATCGGCCATGTGCGCTACCCCACGGCAGGATGCAGCAGCGAATTTGAAGCGCAACCGTTCTTCGTGTCCACCCCCTTTGGCATCGCACTTGCCCACAATGGAAACCTGACCAATGCCGGAGAGCTACGTAAGATTCTTCTGGAACAGGAGTACCGCCACCTCAATACCAATTCTGATTCCGAAGTATTGCTCAACATGCTTTCCGTGGCTCTTCGCAATCAACGTCCCAAGGGCCACCTCACTCCTGATCAGGTCTTTGGCGCCATGAAGAGTGTGTACAAAAAGTGTAAGGGCGCTTATTCGGCCGTTGCTCTCATCGGCGGCCAGGGCATCGTGGGTTTCCGCGATCCCCACGGTATCCGTCCGTTACAACTAGGCAAGAGAAAGTTCGGTATGAAGGAGGAATACATCATCGCCTCGGAGACCTCCGCCTTCCCGGCACTGGAGTTTGAGTTCGTGCGCGACATCCGCCCGGGCGAGGTGGTATTCATCGATCACAAGAACCGCTTGCACAGCCGTCAGGTACGTCAGGGAGTCTTAAGCCCTTGCATCTTTGAGTGGGTGTACCTGGCCGCGCCGGATTCCACCATCGATGGTGTGAACGTGTACAAGGCACGCGTCCGTATGGGCGAATACCTGGCCGAGCAGATCAAGGCAGCCGGCGTGAAGATCGATTCCGTGATTCCGGTTCCGGATACGGGCCGTCCCGTGGCCGCAGGACTGGCCAGCAAGCTCCGTGCGCGTTACCGCGAGGGTCTGATCAAGAACCGTTATATTCACCGTACCTTCATCATGCCGGGGCAATCCATGCGCAAGAGGAGTCTCCACTTCAAATTGCACCCCATTGAACTCGAATTCAAAGGCAAGAGTGTGCTTCTGGTAGATGACTCCATCGTCCGCGGAAACACCAGCAAGAAGATCGTGGAACTGGTGCGCGAGGCCGGTGCCAAGAAGGTGTACTTCGCCGTCGCCGCTCCCCCCATCATCAGCCCCGATCCCTACGGTATCGATCTGCCGACTACGAATGAGCTCATCGCCGCCAATATGTCCGTGGAAGAGATTCGCAAATACATCAAGGCCGATGGCCTCTTCTACGGCACCATCGAAGACCTGCACAAATCCATTCAGTACGGCAACCCGCACATCAAGCACTTCAGCGAGGGCTGTTTCACCAAAAAGTATCCCACACCCGAGGTGACGCCAAAGCTGCTCAAAGAACTGGGGGCCTGCCGCAATGAGACGCGCGATCACTTCTCCGAGAGTGAAGAAGAAGGGAGGGACAATCAGAGAATGCTGTCGTTAGTGTGAGTGTTCGTATTACGTATTACGTATTTGGTATTACGTATGATATTGCCGATTGTTATACGTAATACGTAATACCTGATACGTTATACTGCTTCGTATGCAGCAGACTTGTCGCAACCCCTGGTGCTCCCAACCCTTCGAGATCACCCCCGAAGACCTTGCGTTCTACGATCAAGTCTCTCCAATCTTTGCCGGAAAGAAAGAACTGATCCCACCTCCGACGCTCTGTCCGGATTGCCGGCAGCGCCAGCGCTTGTCCTTCCGCAACGAACGCCGTCTCTTCAAACGCACCTGTGACTTGAGCAAGGAGAGCATCATTTCGATGTACCCGCCGGCAACACCGTTTCCCGTGTACTCCACAGCCAGCTGGTGGTCCGATCAGTGGGATGCCAAAACCTACGGCAGCGATGTGGATTTCTCACGTTCCTTCATCGAACAACTGCAGGAACTGTACCTGGCGGTTCCGCGGCTGCAGAACGTGGGATCCTCCGACATGAAGGCGATGAACAGCGAGTACGTGAACTTTGCCGGGTGGAACAAGAACTGTTACCTGATCTTCGATTCGGACTACAACGAGGACTGCAGTTACTCCAATGTCATCAAGCACTCCAAGACCTGCAACGACTGTTCCTACGTGTCCCATTCGCAACTGTGCTGCGAGTGTACCGACTGCAATAACTGTTACGAGCTCTCTCACTGCCAACGGTGCAACAACTGCAACTCAGGCACGTTCCTCCTCCAGTGCACCGGCTGCCAGCACTGCGCCTTCTGCTGCAACCTGGCCAACAAGAGCTACTGCCTGTGGAATGAGCAGCTGACGAAGGAGGAATACCATCTTCAGCTCAATGCATTGCTGCAACCCGCCAATCGCACGTTAATGGAGGAACGATGGAAAGCATTCACCCTGCGCTATCCGCGAAAGTACTGCTCCATTCTGCAATCGGAGGAGTGCACCGGCGATTACATTTCTCAGGGACAGCGCTGCGTAAGCTGCTTCAACGTGGGTGAAGCCCAGGACCTCAAGTACTGCGATTCGGTCTACCGCGCAAAGGATTGCATGGATGTTTCCTCCTTCGGCGAAGGCATAGAGCAAGTGAGCAACAGCGGCACCATCGGGCACGGAGGCTTTGGTATCCACTTCTGCTACGACTGCGTGACGAATTGCAGCAATCTCTTCTACTGCCTGCAGTGCCACCAGTCCAAGAATTGCTTTGGCTGCGTAGGCTTCCGCAGCGGCGAGTACTGCATCCTCAACAAGCAGTACTCCAAAGAGGGGTATGAGAAGCTCGTTCCTCAAATCATTGAGCACATGCGTCAAGATGGAGAGAATGGCGGTGCCATGAACCGAACGAGCGAAGCGAGTTCTGGTTCATGGGGTGAATTCTTCCCGGTCGCGATGAGTCCCTTCGCCTATAACGAGACCGTAGCGCAGGAGTACTTCCCGCTGACGCAGGCGGAGGCGACGAAACGAGGGTGGACGTGGAGGGAAGAGAAGGATGAGATGCCCAAAGTCTCCAAAGTGATCCCCGCGCAGAAGTTACCGGATACCATCGCCGATATTCCTGATGACATTCTGAATTGGGCCATTGAGTGCGAAACGACCAAGCGCCCGTTCCGTATTGTGAAGCAGGAACTGGCGTTCTATCGGCAGATGCAGCTCCCCATCCCACACCTTCATCCCGATGAGCGGCACCGAAGAAGAATGGCGCTCCGGAATCCAAGGAAACTGTGGAATCGCAAATGTGCGAAATGCCAAAAGCCAATCGCCACAAGCTACGCCCTCGAGAGGCCAGAGATTGTGTACTGTGAGGAGTGCTATTTAAAGGAGGTGTATTAGGTATTAGGTATTACGTATTTCGTATTCAGCATACGTGATACATAATACGAAATACGTCATACTGCAGTCATGCGCATCCTCCTCATCGCCTCCTCCGCACGCGAACACGCCATCGCCGAAACGCTTGCGCGCAGCAACCACAAGCCAGAGATCATTTCCGTCTGCACGACAAAGAATCCGGGATTGAAGAAACTCTCAAAAGAACTTCACGTGGGCAACATCATGGATTTCCCATGGGTGATGGACATTGCGAAGAGTGCCAAACCCGATCTGGCGATCGTAGGGCCGGATGATCCCATCGGCGGAGGACTCGCCGACCTGCTGGAAGCCGAGGGCATCCCGACCATGGCACCCAAGAAATCTCTGGCCCGCATAGAATCCAGCAAATCCTTCGCGCGCGATCTTCTCCTCAAGGCGGCCACTGATTCTCTGCCGAAGTATCGGATATTTACGTCTCCCGAGCCAAAAGAACTGAACAAATATATTACTCAGGATCTCAAGGGCAACTTCGTGGTGAAGTACGATGCGCTCAAGGGCGGAAAAGGTGTGAAAGTGAGCGGCGAGCATCTGGCTTCCATCGAAGAAGGAGTGCAGTACGCACAAGAGTGCATCGCCGAGTGCGGACGCGCCGTGATCGAGGAGAAGCTCATCGGAGTTGAATTCAGCTTGCTTTCCTTTGTCTCCGGACTTGAGGTCGTGGACATGCCTGCCGTGCAAGATCACAAGCGAGCCTACGAGGGCGACACGGGACCGAATACCGGAGGGATGGGAACCTATTCCGATGCCGATCACTCGCTCCCCTTCCTGAACGCTTCCGAACTTGCACGCGCCAAGGAGCTCAACCGCATTACGGCAGCAGCCCTCCTCAAGGAGTGTGGCGAACCCTATCGCGGCATCCTCTACGGCGGCTTCATCGCAACGGCCGATGGCGTGAAGGTGATTGAGTATAATGCCCGCTTTGGTGATCCGGAGGCGCTGAATATCCTCCCTCTCCTCTCCTCCGACTTCGTGGATATCTGCACGGCAATCACCACCGGAACACTGACGGAGGATCTCGTGCGCTTTGAAAAGAAAGCGACGGTCTGCAAGTACATCACACCCGAGAGTTACCCCTTGAGCAAAGATCAGAGGGGCCAGCCCGTGACTTTTCCAACCGTACCAGCGAATGCACGACTCTACTTCGGCGACATCGCGGAGAATGATCAAGGCTCTCTCCTTCTGGGCGGCTCACGAACGGCAGGAGCTGTAGGCATTGCCGATACGCTCGCACAAGCGGAAAAGATCGCCGAGGAATACTGCAGAGCCGTCATTGGCCCGGTGCGACATCGGGCAGATATCGGAACAGAGGTCTTGATCAAGAAACGTGTGGAAACGATGCGCTCTCTCCGCTGAAATTAGAAAAGGGCTGCAACACGCAAGAGTTGCTCCAGCCGATGCAAAATCGTTACTCGCTCTTCCTCAATGACCTCTTGCGTATGTTCAGGCGCAATATGGCGCCATGTGGGCAATGCTCCTGGCTGCATTCCTGCCTTCCACGGGAACGTTGCAACCCACGCTTCGAAATGGGGAAGAGCTGGGTCCAATGCATGCATTTTCGGCTTTGGTTCATTGGCCCCTTTCTCAGCACCCTGACTAATCACCTGCTCGCGATTTGGCTCACATTCGCTCTGTTCCTGATTCGCTTCGCTCTTCACGCCACTCTTTCTTTGCTGCCTTGCCCTCTTTCTCTCTGCCCTCGCTCTCTTCTTTTCTTCTTGCGCTTCCTCATCATCTTCTGTCCCTTCACTCATAAACTTCAAGTATGCCGCATATGCAGATTCAATCGTCCCACCATTTCTAGAAACGAGCCGTGCAATTGGATTGACCTCCGGCGCATGAATCTTGCTCTTTGTTTCGGGCCCATCATTGTTAGGAGATTCTGACATTTTGAAAACGAATTTTAGGGAAGAACACTGCGGAATGCAGCAAAATTCCCCTTACTTTTGGGCCTCCAGACGATCCTGGGCATCTTTCTCACGCAGCGCTGTGATGATCGGCCCGATGTTGCCCTCCATAATGCCGGGGAGATTGGAGAAATTTTCTCCCAAGCGATGATCGGTGACGCGATCCTGCGGGAAGTTATACGTCCGAATTTTCTCGCTTCTGTCACCCGAGCCGATCTGCCCAGCACGCATCTCTCCACGCTCCTTGGACAACCGTTCCTGCTCGGCCTCATAAATGCGACTGCGCAGGAGCTGCATGGCCAGTTCGCGATTGCGCAATTGACTGCGCTCTGTCTGGCAGGCCACCACGGTATTTGTGGGAATGTGCGTGATACGAATGGCGGATTCCACTTTGTTGACGTTCTGCCCACCTGCGCCGCCACTCCGGTACGTATCGATCCTGAGATCCTGCGGACGAATCGTGACGTCCACATCCTCGGCTTCCGGCAGGACAGCCACCGTGGCCGCGGACGTGTGTACACGGCCCATTTTCTCCGTGCTTGGAATGCGTTGCACACGATGCACGCCGGATTCGAATTTCCACTCGCCAAAGGCCGGTCCCTCGATACGTACGACCGCCTCTTTAATGCCACCCGCCTCGGCGTCCGCCTTGCTGATGAGATCCGTCTTCCATTTCTTTTGCTCCGCATAGCGCAGATACATCCGCAGCAATTCCGAAGCGAAGAGCGCCGCCTCCTCCCCTCCCGTTCCCGCACGCACCTCCAAAATGACGTTACGCTGGTCCATGGGATCCACGGGGACTAAGAACGCACGCATTTCTTTGAGAAGTTGCTCCTCACGCACTTTTGCCTGAGCAGCTTCTTCATCGGCCATGGCTTTGAGCTCCGGTTCGTGCGTCTGCCCTGCAAAGGCAATGGCCTTTTCACACTCGTCATACTCCGCCAGAAGCGCTATCAATGGCTCCAATTGCTTCAATCTCTTACCCAGTGTCGTCAATTTGGCTCTGTCGCCGTGCACGGCTGGATCCTGCAATGCCAACTGCAAGGTCTGGTATTCGGCTGCCAATGCCCTCAGTTTCTGGATCACGAGAAGAGTATGACAAAGAACGGCACTTTGTAGAAGAGAAGAACAGCTCCTGTAGGATGGGCGCATGCAGGAGTTCTACATTCTGAAGGCTATCTACATACTTTTGACGAGTCAAAAGCCCATTCAGCGAATGAAGCAACAAACAGAAACAACATACAAAATCCCGGAAACGCGCCGATGTGGCGGCGATAGCGGAGGGGGTCATCGGCGCAGAGCTTTCTTTGGTCCTTTCTTTGCCGCGCTTGGCAAAGAAAGGACAATCGGAACACATTCATACATTTATCCACAAATGGATGATCCCTTCTTTACATCGCTCAATACATGAAAATCTTTGTTGCCACGTCCGCCCTTCGGCTTCGCTCAGGGCCTCGAGCATTGTTCTCCCTCGGTTACGATTACCTATGAGAGTTCTTGTAGCAATGTCCGGCGGAGTGGATTCCAGCGTGGTCGCATGCTTACTCAAGGCTCAAGGCCACGAGGTGGTTTGTGTGCGCTTTACCCTCTGGCAGGATTCTTTGGCTCCCGCCCTTGCACAGATTTTGCCGACAAAATGCTGTGATGCTCAAACACTGATGCGTGCCCGGTCTGTCTGCACTAAGCTCAAAATCCCCTTCCATACGATCAACCTTGAGAAGGAGTTCAAGTGCGCGGTGGTCGATCCTTTTCTTGCAGCCTCCCGAAAAGGACTCACAACCAATCCCTGTGTCGAATGCAATCGAAACTTCAAGATCCATCAACTCTTGGCCCTCGCCAAAAAGTTGAAGTGCGACACGGTGGCCACGGGTCACTACGCACGTGTTGTGAAGAGAATGGGAAAGTTCTCCCTTCTGGAAGCGAAGGATCAGACCAAGGATCAGAGTTACTTTCTCTCCCGTCTGACACAGAAGGAGCTCTCCAATTTGCTGCTCCCTCTGGGGAATCTGACGAAGAAGCAAACCTTCGCACTGGCCAAGAAATTCAAGATACCGCTCTCACGGGTAACGTATCGCGAAAGCCAGGATCTCTGCTTCTTCCCAGAAAAGTCGCCCTCAGCTTTCCTGCGCCGTCACATCACCGATGCGACCCCAGGTCCCATCAAGACGCTTGATGGTGCCGTCGTCGGCACCCACGAAGGACTCCCCTTTTACACCGTGGGGCAACGTAAAGGACTCAATATTGGCGGATTGAAATCACCAATGTATATTTTAAGGAAAGAACAAAAAAGTAATACAATCTTTTTGGCTCCGCTCAAAGAAACTCTCTTATCTGATGCGAAGGTAATCTGCCTTACGTTCACCGACATTCCACCTCCGGTAAACGTACCAATTTTGCTGCAAGCACGCATCCGATCCCAGGGACAGAAAGTGAAAGGTCACTTCAAGAGAAAAGGCTTGCGCGGTTCCTTCCGCTTCGCTTCGGCACTCCCTGGAATAACACCCGGCCAAGCGCTGGTGCTGTACCGCGGAACTGAAATCATAGGATCCGGCATCATTGCGCCATCCACCTCAAGCAACACAAAGAAAACGTGATATACTGATCCCCTTCTTTCGTTGTCAGAGAGCCTATTTTCAGCTATAATATCTTGATTCCCAACGATCGCATCTCTCGCAGGCTCCGTGCTTCCGTAGACCCGGAAGGCAATATCATTCTCCCGAGCAATGATGCACTGCCAATGGCACAAGAACCTCTTCATTCTGACCGAAAGAATACAGAAGAAAGCACCGTCTTCCCCCAGACTTCTCCCCCCATTACAAAAATCTCACCGGGACAGAATATTGACTCCCCTCCCCGTCTCTCTGCAATTCTTCGTAGCATGAGTTATGCCACCCAGACAAGCGCGGAGGATTTGCTCTCAGAAGGTGCCAAACAGTATCGCACAAGTGCGGCTTCCATTATTGAGATCGGGAAAAAGGCAACCTTAACCTACAAAGAATCAAGCATCCGTTTGTGGGGATTCCTTACTCAGCCCGTCTGGATCGTACGCGCGCGCAAAGAACCCAAGCGCTACAGCCGCCTCTCTCTGTTCGCGCTGGACACCGTGCGCTTTGGCGGCACATTTGCGGCACTCTTTGTCGCCCTCTTTGTCGCACTCAACTACCAGAGCTTCTGGAAGATTGTGGAGTCACGGCTTGATCCTCTGCAAGAAATCAAGGCACAAGTCACCCAAGGGACCGGTACCTCCAATGAACTGCGTCAAAAACTCCTCAAATCCCCCATTCTCACCACAGCAGGGGGGCAAGGAAACAGCGACCTATTGGGTTTTCTGCCACCGGTCGGCCCGCCGGAAAATCGTCTGATCATTGCCAAGCTCAACCTGAATGTTCCTATTGCGATTCCGGCTTTTGAGGCACTGCTGCGCGAAGACTGGACCCAAGTGGAAACCGATATTCAAAGCGCACTGGAACAAGGCGTAGTGCACTATCCGGGCACCGCAAAACCGGGTCAGGCAGGGAACTTCTTCATCACCGGACACAGTTCCTACTACCCATGGGCGCCCGGAAAGTATAAAACCGTTTTTGCGCGGCTCCATGATTTGGCTATCGGTGATGAGTACTGGGTGTACTACGGCGGCGACAAGCACCGTTACGTCGTTGAAAACATCGAGGAAGTAAAGCCCGCCAATGTGGATGTATTGGATCAGCCTGTAAACCGACGCATGAGCACTCTCATGACGTGCTCGCCCGTAGGAACGACCTTACGACGCCTTATCATCACCGCAGAAGAAGTGGATCCGGAAACAGGTGCCGTGATGGCCGTGGGAGCACAACCGGTACGCGAACAGCCCAAGTATAAGATGGAGATGCTGCCGATTTAATTCGTGAGTGGGTCAACCTACGGTTTCCCCCCTCACGGACACCCCTCTTCCCTCAGTGGTGTCGCTCCAGACGGGCAAAGCCCGTCTTCGCGACGGCTTATTTCATTCCCTCTCACTCTCCACTATTTTTGCACTATACTGAACATGATCTTTCTAAGCCGCTGTGGTGAAATGGTAGACACGAGGGACTTAAAATCCCTTGCCCCTTACCGGGCATGCTGGTTCGATTCCAGCCGGCGGCACCATAGTATAGATAGATGCGTTTTCGGAAAAATGCGCGCGCGCTTCGCGTAGCGAAGCGCTGGGCTGGCTGGGCACAAACACGATTTTTTTGTTTTGTAGGTACGGGTTCGAGCAGGACAAGTTCAGTGCCGACGATTTTTTTGCAAACAGGTCTGGCGAAACCGCAGTTTCGCCCGCGTTTACACTGTCCTTTATCCATTTTCGGAGCGG
>Ga0247841_10001709_pt1 | contig 46992 bp, 42 predicted proteins | sample LaCruzMarch2015__2_FD_192410 | JGI IMG/M metagenome (GOLD analysis project Ga0247841, IMG submission 192410) | Freshwater microbial communities from meromictic Lake La Cruz, Castile-La Mancha, Spain - LaCruzMarch2015_18m | ecosystem: Environmental > Aquatic > Freshwater > Lake | place: Spain... | reverse complement strand
ACGCTCAAGGCGGTGGAGGACAAGCTGGCCTCGCTCGAAGGAGGGGAGGTGGCCTTGGGATTCTCGTCCGGCATGGGGGCCATAAGCACCACGCTCCTGTCCTTCCTGCAGAAGGGGGATAAGATGGTGGCCATGCAGGATCTGTACGGGGGAACCTACGCCTTGCTGAAGAACGAGATGCCAAGGATGGGCATCGAGGTCAAGTTCGTCCGCACCACCTCCGCCGAGGAGCTGTGCGCGGCCATCGACGACCGGACGAAGCTGGTCTACCTCGAGAGCCCTACCAATCCCTTGCTGAAGCTCATCGACATCCGAGAGGTGAGCCGCCTGGCCAAGGAAAAGGGTTGCCGGGTGATCATCGACAACACCTTCGCCACGCCCATATTGCAGAGGCCGCTCTCCATGGGCGCGGACGTGGTTCTCCACAGCGCCACCAAGTACCTGAACGGACACTCGGACGTCATCGCCGGTTTCGCGGTCGGCCGCGAAGCGGACATGAAAATGGTGCAGGAGAAGCGTAAAGTCATGGGACCGGTACTGGACCCTCTGCCGGCCTATCTCTTGGGCCGGGGGATGCGCACCCTAGAGCTGCGCATGGGCCGCCACGTGTCCAACGCCATGACCGTGGCGGGGTTCCTGGAATCCCACCCCCAGGTCATCAAGTGCATCTACCCCGGCCTGCGCTCCCATCCGGACCACGAGCTGGCCAAGAAGCAGATGGACGGTTTCGGGGGCATGGTGACCTTCGAGGTCAAGGGAGGCCGGGAGGCAGCGGAAAGGGTCATGAAGCGCTTCGAGATAATCGCCAGCGCCGCCAGCCTGGGTGGGGTGGAATCACTGGCCAGCATGCCGATCAATACCTCCCACATCTCGTTCAGCCGGGAAGAGCGTCAAAAGCTGGGCATCGGGGACGGTATGATCCGGTTATCGGTGGGGATAGAGGACGCCGAGGACCTCTGCCAGGACCTGGACCAAGCGTTGCGCTAGTCCAGGATGCCCTGCACGAATACCTCGGAGGACAGGCCCCACCCGCGGACCAGCTCCTCGGCCTCCTCCAGGCAGTCGAAGGGCACCAGCAGCATCACCACGTCCCCACGGTAGGCGTAGCTCATGGCCCGGGAGAACATGTCAATCCGTTCCAGGGAATCACACAGCCAGATATCGCCTACCAGGCGGCGCCCGTCCTTTCTCCGGGCCACGATGTCCGGGACGTGCTCGCCGAAGCCCTCCGGTCTTTCAGGATACATGTCCAGGTTGATCCGAAGTTCGGTAAAGCCCTTGCGGTCGAGGTCGTCGGCCCAGGCTCGCAGGAGGCGCTCCTTCCGTCCCTCGTCCTCGGTCATGCCGCTGCCCATCGTTCCTCCGGATTATTATGGCTTTCCCTCTTCCCTTCCAGTCTCGTAATGTTTATTATCGCCCGTGACTTCTCACGGTCCATGATCCAAAGACCCCGGGGAACCAGGGATTTCGGCCCGGACGAGATGGAGGTGCGCCGGTACTTCGAAGGCATGATGCGACAGGAGGCCGTTCTGCATGGCTTTCGCGAGATAGCCACACCCATCTTCGAGCACACCGAGCTGTTCACCCTTAAGTCCGGACCGGGGGTCGTGGAGGAGATATACGCCTTCCAGGACAAGGGAGGGCGGGACATTTGCCTCCGTCCTGAGCTTACCGCATCGGTGATCCGCTTCTTCATCAGCGATATGACCGCCATGCCCAGACCGCTGAAGATGTTCTACTTCGGCCAGTGCTTCAGGTATGAGCGCCCCCAGGCCGGAAGGTACCGGGAGTTCTTCCAGTTCGGGGCCGAGATAATCGGCAACCCCACACCGGAGACGGACGCCGAGGCCATCGGTCTGGCCGCGGCCATTCTGGAGAGGACGGGGCTGAAGGACTATCGCATCCGCATCGGTCACATTGGCATACTCAGGGAGCTTCTGGCCAAGGCCGGAGCTCAGGGCGACCAGGCCCTGCCGATCCTGCAGAAGCTGGACAAGAAGATGTACCCGGAGGCCGAGGAGCTTATGGTCCAGGCCGGGATCGCGCCGGGGTCCATCGAAGAGATCATATCAACCACCAAGGTCACCGGTCCGGTCTCCGTGCTGGACTCCTTCGAAGGCCCGGCCCGCGATTACGTACGGCAGGTCTGTGACGTCCTGCTGGCCATGGGCTTCATCAACGTTAGCATCGATCTGGGCGTGGTGCGCGGTCTGGCGTACTACACCGGCGTGGTCTTCGAGGTGGACGCCCCCAAGCTGGGCGCGGAGAAGCAGATCTGCGGCGGCGGTTCTTATTCGCTATCAGAACTTTTCGGCGGGGAGAAGGTGTTCTCCACCGGTTTTGCCATCGGCTTCGACCGCACACTGCTGGCGTTGCAGAGCGAAGGCGTGAAGTTCCCGCAGCAGCGGATCACCGCCTTCGTAGTTCCGGTCAGCGACAGCGTCCGGGAGAAGGCCTTCCAGTTAGCTTCCGACCTTCGGCGCGTCGGGATAGCCGCGGACGTGGACCTCATGCGCCGGAACATGGGCAAGAACCTGAAGTTCGCCGACACGGTGAAGGCGCGCTTCGCCATCATCATAGGGGAGAAGGAGCTGGAGAGCGGTTCCGTCACCCTCCGAGACCTCACCAGCGGAGAACAGACCCTAATAGGCTGGAACGACGTGGTGACCGAATTGAAGAAATGAAGGCGCCAGGGACGGGATATTGGGGGGATTCTGATGGGGGATCAAGAAATGGAGGAAATGGCTCCTCCGGTCCCCGGCGCCACGAATCGACGAAAATAGACCTTATATATAATGTTTTTTGAAAATGTCTTAGCAATCTACGGGGGTCCTTCAACGATGCAGCTGACGGGCCAGAGCGTGCTGGTCCAGCGTCCAGTTGACCATGGCGTCGGCCTTGGTTATGGTCTCGTTCTCCCGGTGTAGATGAGTGACCTTGGCCATGGCCATGCTCTCCAGGATGCGCATCGCTTCCTCGTAGAGCGGCATCAGGTTGAGGGCTCTGACCCGGTACTGTCCTTTCAACTGTTTGATGGCCAGCTCCGAGTCCATGAAGACCTCCACCTCGGTACCGCCCCTCCTGACCACGTCCTTAAGGCCGGCCAGGAGCCCGTGGTACTCCGCTTCGTTGTTCGTCATGGTCCCCAGAAAGTTCGAGCTGGAACCGATCTCCTTTCCTTTCTCGTCGCAGATTATGTAGGCGTAGGCCGAGTCCCCAGGGTTGCCCCGCGACCCACCGTCGCTATACAGCCGAAATCTCATCGGCGGGTTATAGGATTCGATATTAAATCATCATCCTTGCGAAACTTTGACAATATGCTATAATATACCCATTCCGCCGGACTAAGGCACGGACGTCGATAGAATGGACCGAGAGATCATCGCCAGGGTGGCCAGGGTGGCCAGGCTAGAGCTTACCGAGGAGGAGTTGGAACGCTACGCCAAGGACCTGGACGACATTCTCGATAATTTCTCGGTGCTGGACGAGGCGCCCATGACCGACTCCTACACCTTCAACCCCATACCGGTGGTGGACGTCCTGAGGGAGGACGAGCCGGGCCAGGACCTGGACCCCCAGGTTCTCCGAGGCCAGATGAGCACCTACGAGGATTACGTCAGGGGGCCCAGATTATCTTGAGCGCCTCCGTCACCTCCAGCCTGATGCGGCTGGCCCAGCAGAGGTACCGGGCCTTCGTTGAAACGGTCGATCACCTCGACGATGCCAAGTTCCACTTCTCGGCCAAGGACAACCTTTGCGCGGTCGGATTCCAAGCCCGAGCGGGCTCGGCCATCCTGGAAGGCTATGTCCCTCCCTTCGATGCCACGCCCATAAGGCGGCTCAAGGACGCAGGCGGACAGCTGATCGGCAAGACCACCATGGACGAGTTCGGCTTCGGCACCTTCAGCGTCAATTCCGCCCACGGAGTTCCGCTCAACCCCTTCGACATCACCCGCTCCTGCGGCGGGTCCTCTGGCGGTGCCGGCGCCGCCGCCTGCCTTATACCTGGGCATGTCGCGCTGGGCGTTTCCACCGGAGGTTCCATCTCCGGGCCGGCCTGCTTCTGCGGTGTGGTCGGCCTGTCCCCGACCTACGGGCGCGTTTCGCGCTACGGGCTCATCGATTACGGCAACTCGCTGGACAAGGTGGGATTGTTGGCCAGGTCGGCCTCCCTGGTCAGGGAGCATTTCCGCACCATCGCCGGACCGGACCCTAAAGATCCCACTTCCTGCGCCCAGCCCACCCTGCCTGATAAGGGTCGTAGGCCTGATTCCTTGGCCATACCGACCGAGGCCCTGACCAACCTGGACCCGGCGGTGCGAAAAGGGTTCCAGGAGGCCGTGGGGAGACTGAAGGACATGGGCGTTCAGGTGAAAGAGATATCCATGCCCTCCCTGCGTTTCGCCATGCCAGCCTATTACATACTGGCCACGTCCGAGGCCTCCACTAACCTGGCCCGCTACTGTGGTATGCGCTTCGGCCGCCGGGAGGAGGAGCTGAACCAGCATTTTAACGATTTCTTCACTGGTGTGCGTTCGGTAAGCTTCGGCGATGAGGCCAAGCGGCGCATTCTGTTGGGGACGTATTGCCGCATGGTCGGTTTCCGTTCCCGCTACTACCTCAAATCGCTGGCCGTCAGGCAGATGCTCATCGAGAAGTACCGCAAGATATTCCAGGAGCACCAGGCGGTCCTCACTCCCACCATGCCCTTCATCGCCCCCCGGTTCGAGGAGATCAGCCGCATGAAGCCCCTGGAGATGTACGGGGCCGATTTCCTCACCATACCGCCGAACCTGACGGGCATGCCCCACATCTCACTGCCCTGCGCCTACGTGGACGGTCTGCCCATCGGCATGCAGCTGGTCTCGGACCACTGGCACGAGATGGACCTGCTGGAGATGGCCTCGGTCTGGGAAGGGGCGTTCGAATACCATCATCCGGAGGTGAGGCTATGAAGATCGGCCTGGAGATGCATTTCCAGCTGCCTACCCGGTCCAAACTGTTCTGCTCCTGCCCCACCAGTTCCGCGGCGCCCAACCACAACGTCTGCCCGGTCTGTCTGGGGTATCCAGGTTCCCGGCCCTCCCTGAACCGTAAGGCCTTGGAGATAGGCGTGAGCATAGCCCGGTTCATGAACTGTAAAATGGAGGAGAAGGTGTGGTTCTCCCGCAAGACCTATTTCTACCCGGACCTGGTCAAGAACTTCCAGATCACCCAGTACGAATCGCCGCTGGGCACGGACGGGCATTTCGAGGTGAACGGACGGAGGATCGGCATATGGCGCGTTCACCTTGAAGAGGATCCCGGCCGCATCAAGAGGGTGGGCCGGTCCGGTGAGGAGATCGCCTTCGTGGACTATAACCGCAGCGGCATACCTCTGGTGGAGATAGTCACCGCCCCCGACCTGACCTCTCCGGAGGAGGCCCGGGACTTCATCGATCAATTGATAATCGAGCTGCGCTCGCTTTGCGGGCTGGAAGCTCAGGATGAGCAATCCATCCGCGTCGACGCCAACATCTCCATGGGCCAGGAGAGGGTGGAGGTCAAGAACGTCCAGGGACTGAAGAACCTGGAACGCGCCCTGAGGTTCGAGTCCGTCCGCCAATCAAAATTGCTGGCAGCCGACAAGAAGGTGGTCAGGGAGACCCGACGCTACGATGAGGAGCGCAAGGTGACCATGCCCGCCCGGGACAAGGAGACCGAAGAAGACTACGGCTACATAGGGGAACCAGACCTGGGCGAGTACCGCATTGGCGAGATGGCCAGGTCCCTGGACCTAAAAGAGACTCCCTTGGCTCGGGCCAGACGATTGGTCTCCGCTCACGGGGTCAACGAGACCACGGCCAAGCAGCTGGTGCTTACCTCGTCCTCGCTCACGGACCTGTTCGAGGAACTGTGTCGGGTAGTGCCGCCGGAGAAGGCCGTCACCTGGACCATGGGGCCGATATCCAGCAACTGGTCCGCCCTGCAGCGGCCGGAGCTTTGGCCGGAACTAGCGAGCATCGTTAGAGCCGACGCCGACGGCAGCCTGACCGACAATGAGGCCAAGCGCCGCATACTTTCTTTGGCTGGGGTGAAGCAGGAGGAGGCTGGACCGGAAAGCAGCGACCTGATCATGATCATCGTCGAATACGTCGAAGCCCATCCGGAGGTGCTGGCGGACTATCGCAAGAACCCCAAGGCGGCCAACATGGTCATCGGGCACGTCATGAAGGAGAGCAAAGGACGCCACTCCTCCAAGGAAGTGGTGGAAGAAGTGAAAAAGGAATTGGATAAAAGGGTTTAGCGCTCCTCGTCCTCTTCGGCCAGGCAGAGCAGCTGCAGCTCGGTGAGCTTGGCCTCCTCCACTTTGGTCGGAGCCCCATCTAGCAGGGACTGGAACTTCTTGTTCTTGGGGAAGGCGATCACATCTCGTATGCTCTCGCAGCCCAGGAGTATGGAGCACAGCCGGTCCATACCCATGCCGATGCCCCCGTGGGGCGGGGCGCCGAACTCCAGCGCTTCCAGGAAGAAATCGAACTCCCGCTGCATGGTCTCATCGTCCATGCCCAGAATGCGGAACATGCGGCGCTGCATCTCGGGGTCGTGGTTCCTCAAGGAACCGGAGCCGATCTCGCTGCCGTCCAGGACCAGGTCGTAGGAATGACCCATGGTCTTCTCGCATTCCTTCCCCTCGGGTATGTGGTCCCCCAATGGCCTGACGAAGGGGTGGTGGAAGCTGGTCAGCCCGCCGGTGGCGGGGTCCTTCTGGAACAGGGGGCAGGATACCAACCAGATGAACTGGTGGCCTTTGCCCTCCAGCAATCCCAGGTCCCGCGCCAACTTCAGCCGCAGCTGCCCTCCGGCCTTCAACGTAGGCTCTTTGCGACCGGCCAGGAACAGCAGCAGGTCACCGTTCTCCGCCCCGGTCCTCTCCGCCAAAGCGGTCCGGACGCTCTCGGGGAAGTATTTCACGATATTGGAGTTCAAACCCTCAGGGGTCATGCGCATCCAGGTGAGTCCGCCCATGCCCTGGGACTTGGCCCACTCGATAAGCCGGTCCACCTGTTTGCGTCCCACCGAACCGTCTACGTCCTGCTCCTTCATCATGGAGGATCTCAGGTTGATGCATGTGACGATGCCTCCCTTGGCCAGGATCTTCTGGAATATCTCGTAGGGAGCTTCCCGGACCAGGTCGGTCACCTCCTCCATCTCCAGACCGAAGCGCACGTCCGGGGCGTCCGTGCCATACTTGGCCAGGGCGTCCTTCAGGCTGATGCGCGGGAAGGGCGTGGGCAGAGTCACGTCGAACATGTCCTTCCATACGGAAGCGTACATGCGCTCCACCATGGCCAAGATATCGTCCATCTCCACGAAGGACATCTCCAGGTCCAGCTGGGTGAACTCCGGCTGGCGGTCGGCGCGGCTGTCCTCATCACGGAAGCAGCGGGCGATCTGGAAATAGCGCTCCACGCCCCCGACCATCAACATCTGCTTGTAGAGCTGGGGGGACTGCGGCAGAGCGTAGAACTGCCCGGGCATGGTGCGGGATGGTACCAGGAAGTCCCTTGCACCTTCACGACTGCTGCGGGTCAGCACTGGCGTCTCCACCTCCATGAAATCCTCCGTCTCCAGGAAGTGGCGGGCACTGGAAATGATCTTGGATCGGAACCTGAGGTTGGCGTTCATCTCCTTCCGTCTCAGGTCCAGGTAGCGATATTTCAGGCGAAGTTCCTCGCCCGGGAGCATGGAGCTCTTCTGCTCGGCCACCTCGAAGGGGATGGCCTTGGACCGGTTGAGCACCTTGGCCTTCTCGATGAGCACCTCTATCTCGCCAGTGGGGTTGCGCGGGTCGGCGGTCCCTTCCACGCGGTCTCGGACCAATCCGGTGACGGTCAGGACGAACTCCCGACCGATATTATTCAAGGAGGTCTCCAACCGTTCCAAGTCCCCGCTGTTGGTAGCCTCAGGGTCGAACACCGCCTGGGTGCTTCCGTGGGAGTCGGCCACGTCATAGAAGAGCACGCCCCCATGGTCCCTGTAGAACCTTACCCAACCGGCGAGGGTCACTCGCTTGCCAAGGTCATCCTTAGTCAATTGTCCGCAATGGTGTGTCCTTAACATTTCCATTCCTCTGGTTGGATATGGTCGGTGAAGCGGAGTAATGTGGATTCCATATTAAATCCTTGTCCATTTGAAACCCGGCAAAATGACCATAAATGGCAATAAAAAGGGTAATTTATTGTCATTTTGACAGTGTATAAATAATAATACGGACGGATTGCGTTTAAACGACCCTTATTTCTGCTCCGTCGGGCTGAAATCCGGTAGAAAGTTGAACGGGTCCTTAATCACGTTGAGTATGACGTAGGTGTTGGTCTTCTTCACACCAGGGATGATCAGCATGGATTTGACCACCTGGCTGAACTCTTCGCGGGACCGGCAGGCCACCCAGGCGATGGAGTCGCATTCCCCGGTGACGTCCAATATGGCTACCACGTTCTTGAGCTCCTTGATGCTCTTCTGGACGTTCATCAGGTCCCCCTCCACATATATGTGGACGATGGCCATGAACTCGTATCCGAGTTTCATATAGTCCACGTTGGCCCGGTAGCCGCGCACCACATCCAGCTTCTCCAGGTTCCTAACGCGTTGCATCAGGGTGGTCGGGTGAATGCCCAGGCGCTTGGCTATGGCCCGGGAGGATCCCTGACTAGACTTGCAAAGCTCCTCGATGATCCGCTTGTCCAATTCATCTAGCATGAAGAACTACCTGCCGTCCCTTCAGATATTGCTCCTTAGATATATGTCTTTTAAGATTGATATACCATTGTCCAAATGTCTATGGAATTAAATCCATTAATGATATGGCTCATTTCCATGGTTATGAGAAAGGGTCCATGACCACATCATGTTCCACATGTAAAAAAGAGTGAAGATAAGAGGTTTGCTGGTCGGGGCCGCTCTTCTCAAGCATCATAGTACAAGAAATACTCATACGGATGCGGGCGCAGGCGGATGGCATCGTTCTCCTTATGACGCTTGTAGTCGATCCAGGTCTCCAACAGGTCCTTGGTGAACACCCCTCCCTGGAGCAGATATTCGTGATCGCTCTCCAGGTTCTCCAGTACCTCTTCCAGGCTGCCGGGGACGGTCTTGATGTCCTTCAGCTCTTCCTTGGAAAGCTCGAACAGGTCCATGTCGTGGGGCTCTCCCGGATGCATCTTCTTCTTGATCCCATCCAGGCCAGCCATCAGCATGGCGGCGAAGGCCAGGTATGGGTTGCAGGTGGCGTCCGGAGGCCTGAACTCGATCCTCTTGGTCTTGGGGCTCTTGGAATAGACCGGTATCCTGATGGCCGCACTGCGGTTCCTCTTGGAGTATACCAGATTGACCGGGGCCTCAAATCCTGGAACTAGCCTGCGATATGAGTTCGTCGACGGGTTGGTAAGGGCCAGCAAAGAGGGTGCGTGATGAATCAGTCCACCGATGTAGTACATGGCGGTCTCGCTGAGCATCGCGTATCCATCTTTATCGAAGAAAACGTTCTCGCCGTTCTTGGCCAGGCTCTGATGCACATGCATCCCGGTCCCGTTGTCGTTGAACAAGGGCTTGGGCATGAAGGTGAGGGTCTTGCCATGCTCCTTGGCGGTGTTCTTCAGGATGTACTTGTACATCATAGTGCTGTCGGCCATCTTGGTGATGGTCTGGAAGCGCATACCGATCTCGCATTGCCCGGCGGTTGCAACCTCATGATGGTGCACCTCGCAATCAATTCCAGACTCCATCAATTTAATTACGCATTCTGAACGGAAGTCCTGCAAGGTGTCGACCGGTGGTACAGGAAAATAACCTTCCTTGTTCCTGGGCCTGTGGGCCAGGTTCGGTTTGCCGTTGGCTCCGGAGTTCCATATCCCCTCGTCAGAATCGATATAGTAATAACCGGAATGTTGGTTCTGGTCAAAGCTCACCGAATCGAAAACGAAGAACTCCAGTTCTGGTCCGAAGTAAGCGGTGTCTGCAATGCCGGTGCTCTTCAGGTATTCCTCGGCCTTCTGCGATACATATCTGGGATCCCTCGAGTACCTCCTTCCGTTCTCTGGGTCCGAGACATCGCAGATGATCGATAGGGTGGGAATCTTGTTGACCGGGTCCATGACCGCTGTCGTGGCATCAGGTATGAGTATCATGTCGCTCTCATTGATGTGAGCGAATCCCCTGATGCTGGAGCCATCAAAGCCATGGCCTTCATCGAACTGACTTTCGCTCAACTTCGATGAGGGTATCGATACATGCTGCATCGTACCAGGCATGTCGACGAACTTGAAATCGACCATCTTCACCTTGTCCGATGCGCATATTTTTAGCACTTCATCCATCCGTCCTTTTCCTTCGTTGACAGTTTTTTTCGCCTTTTCGGTTGCCATCACCATCTTGCTTTCCTCCACTTACGGCCCATGCAGAGGGCGCACCATTGTTGAATGGTGAACTACCGACCTCGTCCGTAGTTCCGCGTCCCTTGAGGCCTTCAAGACGACGTCTTATGTTCAACGGAATTCGCTAATATATAAATGTATAATTAAAACTTTTGATATTAGTTAATTGCACAATAATTATTCAATACACTATCTAAATGTATAGATGTTAAACCGTTAATATATCTATTTAACGATGAAATAATTATATTGAACATCGCTCGATAAAGTGGTTACCTTTTTACATGGAGTTGATGATTCCACATCATGACCCAGAAGCTCTACGAGGAAGATCCCTATCTATCCAAGTTCGAAGCGTATATCGATAATATCGATGGGGAATGGGTCACCCTGGACCGCACGGCCTTCTATCCTGGAGGGGGAGGGCAGGATAAAGACCGCGGGACCATCAACGGCCTGGAGATATCTGATTCCCGGAACAAGGATCGGGTCGAGCACAGGGTAGTTGGTCACGATTTTTCAGTCAATCAGGTTGTCCAATGCCAAATAGATTGGGAACGCAGGTATGAGCTCATGAAGTCGCACACCGGTGAACACTTGCTGTACTCCGCTCTATCGCGACGAACCGAGATCGAACTGGTCAAGATATCGCTGACCTCGGAGAAGAAAGCGCTGATCATCAAGGGCGATATCGATTGGGACCTGATCAAGGAAGTGCTCCAAGAGGTGAACGACTTAATATTCGAAGGGAAGGAGGTCCAGGCCGAGGTGCTCGGCAAGGACTGCGTGAACCATTCACGGACCCGTATCAAAATGGATAGGATTCATGGGGACCATGTTCGGGTCATCAGCATTGGCGATTATGATGAAGCGGCTTGCGCTGGCGTGCATGTCCGCAACATAAGAGAGATAGGATTCCTCATGGTCACCAAGTTCACATCCGCCAAACCGGCAGGGGATTGGGAGATAGAATTCCAAGTGGGGAAGGAAGCCGGTAGGTCATCGAACGGTTTCGCCGTGGAGATGCTACGGGCGTCCGAGGTAATAGGGGCAAATCCGCAGGACTTCCGGATCGCCTTCGAGAACCGAGAATCGGAGAATCGGAAGACCAGGGAATCCCTGAAACAATATTCCAAGGTGGTATTGAACGGTCTCGAGCCCACGATCATCAAAGGGATCAGCGTTTTTACTGGGCATTTCCGAGGCATCGACCGAAAGCTATTGATGGACAAGGCAACAAGTCTCGCATCAGGCACGAGGTCCATGGTCGTACTGGTACTGGAGGAGGACAAGTCCTTCCTGGTACTTTCCCGGTCCAGTGACCAGAATATCGATTGCGTCTCTATAGTCAACGATGTTCTTTCCCCGTTCGGCGGAAGGGGCGGCGGCAAAGCCGGGTTCGCCACCGGTGGAACCCCAGGAACGGTGGACGGAACCACCATCATCTCCAAGGTGCTACAACATATCGGCCTGAATACCGAATGAGTGAGCGATGTCGTATCACAAATCACCCACCGAATATATTTTCATCCAAAAAAAAGCCCCATCAATGTACATTCGATGTAAAATTAAAAAATATTCTGCGCATTCAATATGCAGAAAGCTTTAAAAATATTATATTATTACCATGGATGTGGCACCTAAAAAGGATATCTATGAGACCAAGGAGAAGATCCTTAAGGAAGTCAAGCTAAAGAATGTCAAGTTCATCGAGATGCAGTTCTCGGACATACTGGGAACGGTCAAGAGCGTCTCCATCCCCACGACCAGGGTGGAGAACGTCATCGATGACGGTGTGTTCCTTGACGGCTCTTCGATATTGGGGTACGCGACCATAGAGGAATCCGACATGAGGGCCAACCCCATACTGGATTCGTTCCAGATATACCCCTGGATCGACTCGAACGTAAAGACCGCCCGCTTCATGTGCACCATCGCGGACCACAGCGGCGTCCGGTTCAAGGGCGATCCCCGCTACGCCCTGGAAAGGATGGTCGACAAGGTCAAGGACATGGGGTACGATTTCAACGTCGGTCCAGAGTTCGAGTTCTTCATGTTCCCCATGGTAAACGGCGTTCCGGTACCCGTAGCGGCCGATGCTGGCGGCTATTTCGACCTGATGCCTCAAGACAAGGGCGAGATCGCCCGTAAGGAGATGGTCCTGGCCTTCGACGAGCTGGGATATGATATGGAAGCCGCGCACCACGAGGTCGCCCCTGGTCAGCTGGAGATAGACCTTCGTTACCAGGACGCCCTGACGATGGCGGACCGCATGCTCACCCTGAAGTACGGGGTCAAGTGCATAGCCCAGAAGTACGACCTGTTCGCCAGCTTCATGCCCAAGCCCCTGTTCGGGGAGAACGGCTCCGGAATGCACGTCCACCAGTCTCTGTCCTCCAAGGACAAGAACGCCTTCTACGACCCTAACAAGAAGTTCGAACTGAGCGACATGGCCATGCATTACATGGGAGGACTGATGGCCCACGCCCGGGAGAACTGCGCAATACTGGCATCCCACGTCAACTCCTTCAAGCGCCTGGTGCCTGGATACGAAGCGCCATGCTACATCTCTTGGGCCAACAGGAACCGCAGCGCCTTGCTCAGAGTGCCGGCGGGCCGCGGCATGAGGACCAGGGTGGAGCAAAGGAACCCCGACCCGGCCGGTAATCCGTATCTGCAGTTCGCGGTGATGTTGGCTGCCGGTCTGGACGGTATAAAGAACAAGACCAGTCCAGGCGAGCCCGTGGAGAAGGACATCTACCACATGAACGCCGAGGAGCGCCGCAAGAACAAGATCGTGGACCTGCCCATGAACCTGGGTGACGCGCTGGACATCATGGCCGAAAGCAAGGTCATGAAGGAGGCGTTGGGCGAGCACATATTCGACCACTACCTGCACATAAAGCGGCTGGAGTGGGACGAGTACCGCAAATACGTCACCGACTGGGAGATCCAGCGGTACCTACGGGTGCTCTGAACCAATATCAAACCCCTTCCTCTCAAACCTTTTATCTTTTCTCAATTCAATCCTCACCTATGTGCGGCCGTTTCTCCCTCGGCCTGGTATACGGGTTCTCCACCAGGTTCGGGGTGCCGGAAGAACCGAAGATAGCTCCCCGTTTCAACATCGCTCCTTTTCAACAGATACCGGTCATCCTCCGAGAGAGTCCCAATTCCCTGCGATGGATGCGCTGGGGGCTGGTGCCCCACTGGGCCAAGGGCGAGGAGTTCGGGCTCAAGCTCATCAACGTTCGTTCCGAATCGGCTTTGGATAAGCCCATGTTCAAGCCCATGTTGACCTCGAACCGCTGCCTCATTCCCGCGACCGGTTTCTATGAATGGCAAAAGCAGGGCGTCAAGAAACGCCCGTTCAACTTCCGATTGAAGGGCGAGGAGTACTTCGCCATGGCCGGGATATACGACATCTGGAAGAAGGAAGGCCAGGAACTGATCACCTGCTCCATTCTTACCACTCAGGCCAACGAGGAGGTGGCTAAGGTGCACGATCGCATGCCGGTCATCGTCCCTCGCTCCCAGGAAGCTGTCTGGCTGACCAAAGGGACGTTATCTGAGGATGTCCTACGAAAGACCTTCTCCCCGTTCCCGGCCACATTGATGGAGAGCTACCCGGTCTCTGACGCGGTCAGCGACGTTAGGGCCGATGACCCAGGCATGATCGTCCCGTTCAAGCGACTGCAGTCCCAGCTCTTCTGAGCACTACCTGTCGGGAATTTCCCAACCATTTTTATACCGGCAGCAATAATGCGTCGAACGATCTCATGATGCCAGGAATGGGAAGGGGGGTAAACCCGCGCCAGATGAAGCAAGCCATGAAGCGCATGGGCATCTCCCAGGAAGAGATGGAGGGCGTGGAGGAGGTCATAATCAGGACCGCCGACAAGGAGTACGTCATCAAGGACGCCTCCGTGTCAGCCATAACCATGCAGGGTCAGAAGACCTACCAGGTGGTAGGTGACGCCGAGGTGCGGCCCCGCCAGGTGGTCAATGATGAGGGACCTGGAATACCCGAGGAGGATGTCCAGTTGGTGATGTCCCAGACCGGGGCCAGCAAGGAAAAGGCCGCTCAGGCGCTGAAAGAGTGCGACGGGCAGCCGGCCGAGGCCATCCTGAAGATAATGTCGGAGTGATAGATCATGTGCCTAGCCATGCCAGCCAAGATATTGTCCATCGAGGGCGATGAGGCCGAGGTGGACTTCGGGGGCGCCATCCGGAAGACCAACGTTTCCATGGTGGACGCCAAGGTGGGCGAGTACGTGATCATACACGCCGGGTTCGCCATCCAGAAGGTGGACGAGGAAGAGGCCATGGAGACCCTGAAGCTATGGAACGAGTTCCTGGACAGCTCTGAGGTCGCCTGAGTGGCAAACCTTTATGTGCTATATCCTTCCCTAATCAATCCCAGTAAGGACGGAGCATGAGGATCGTTTACGGGCCGATCAACTCCCTGGGCTTGGGAAAGACCATCGCCGTGGACCCGATCAGCAGGCATCCCAAGGTCTGCAACTTCAACTGCATCTATTGCCGCCTGGGCGAGCGCGGCATAATCCTTCTCGAAAGGTCGATCTTCATAGACGACGATCTGATCATGGAGCAACTGGGGGAGTGCCTGCATCGGGAAGAGTGCCAGACGGTCATGTTCAAGGGGACGGGAGAGCCGCTCCTATCCAGCAACATCTTCTCCATGGCCAGGAAGCTGAAGCAGGCGGCCCCGAAGAAGGTGGCCTTAATGACCAACTGTTCCCTCCTCAGCGACCCAGGTGTGCTGGACGAACTGGACGCCTTCGACATTTTAATTGCCAAATTGGACGCCGCCACCGAAAAAACCTTCCAGCTGGTCAACCGGCCCCACTCCTCGATAAGATATCAAGAGGTCCTGGACAACATCAGGGAGGCGCGCCGCCGCTTCCACGGCTCCTTCCGGATGCAGGTCACCATGGTCAAGGAGAACATCAGGGAGATGGACAGCATCGCCCAGCTGTGCCGGGAGATATGCCCCGATTACGTTTATCTCAACAATCCGGAGCTATGCGACCCTTCCCATCAGGTCAGCAAGAGAGAGGCGCAAGCGGTATGGGACAAGTTCTCCGGCATTCGCTGCCTATGTGCCCGTGAAAAAGAATGAAAGGGAAGAGGTTTCCTTACATCTGGCAGAGCTTCAGCAACGAGGCCCATTTCTGGTCCACGCCCTGCTGGATCTCATCGGCCACCGAGGTGAACTTGCCCTTCATCAGATGCTTGAACCGGCCTTGCGAGTTCAGCCACTCGGACACGGGCTTCTTCTCCTTGGTGCCCTGGGCGATGCGTAGGGATTCACCGGTCAATCTCCAGGTGCCCTGTTCATACTCGTACAGGGGCCAGACGCAGGTCTCCACCGCCAGTTTGGCCAGGGCAATTGTCTGCGATCCATCATGTCTCCAGCCGCGGGGGCAGGGGGAGATCACGTTGATGAACTTCGGCCCGAATATCTCAAAGGCCTTGTGGGACTTCTCCACCAGGTCCTTCCAGTTATGCGGCGAGGCCTGGGCGGCGTAAGGCAGGTCGTGGGCGATGATTATCCTGGTCAGGTCCTTGGGGAACTCCTTCTTCCCCGGGATGCAGGTGCCGGACGGACATGTGGTGGTGGACGCTCCCCTGGGAGTGGCCCCGCTCCTCTGAATGCCGGTGTTCATGTAGGCTTCGTTGTTGAAGCACACGTAGAGGAAGTCGTGCCCCCTCTCGATGGCCCCGGACAACGACTGGAAACCGATGTCGTAAGTGGCGCCGTCGCCTCCGAAGGCTACGAACTTGATCTCCTTGTCCAATTTCCCCTGGCGCTTGAGCGAGTTGTAGGCCGCCTCCACTCCGCTCATGGCGGCGGGGGCGTTCTCGAAGGCCGTGTGTATCCACGGAACGTTCCAGGAGGTGAACGGGTAATTGGATGTCGATACCTCGAAGCATCCGGTGGCGTTGGCGACTACGACCGGCTTGTCGGTGCCCATCAGCACCTGCCGGGCGATTATCGGCTCCGCGCACCCGGCGCAGAGGCGGTGTCCCTCGACCAGGCGCTCCTCGGTATGGCTAAGCTCTCTAAGGTTCACTTCCTCACCCCCATGAAATTGACGCGCTCTCCCTTTCCGGACATTATCTCCTCGAATATCGTGGTGAGCTGCCCGGGGATCAGGTCCCTTCCTCCCAGCCCGTACACGTAATCGTTCACGCGGGGCGGGTTCTTAATGCGGGAGACCGACTCCAGCACATCCATGTACAGGGGGGAACCGGTCCCGGGGCTCATGGCCCGGTCCATGACGGCCACGGCCTTCTTCCCTTCCAGGAACTTGGCCATATCGGCAGCTGGGAACGGACGGAACATACGCACCTTCACAGCGCCGACCTTCTTGCCCTGCGCTCGCAATTGGTCCACCACGAAGCGCATGGTACCAGCCGTGGAACCCATTGCTACCATTACATACTCGGCGTCCTCGGTGCGGTAACCCTCCACCAGGTCGTACTTCCGACCGGAGATCTTCTCGAAGTCGGCCATGGCTTCCCTGGCCACATCGATCGAGGCATCCATCGAGGCCTGGACCTGGTACTTCAGCTCGTAATAGTAATCGGGCATGGCCAGGGGTCCATAGGTGGTGGGGTTCTTGACATCCAGCAGCGGCCTGACAGCCTGGAACGGTCCCACGTATTTCTTTACCACGTCATCGTCCAGTATTTCGAATCGCTCCAGGGCATGGGTGATGATGAACCCGTCAATGCAGGTCATTATCGGGAGGCGGACGCGCATGTCCTCGGCGATACGGAAGCCGATGAGCGTGTTATCGTACGCTTCCTGGACGTTCTCCCCGAACAGCTGCAACCAGCCGGAGTCACGGCCGCCCATGGCGTCGCTGTGATCGCAATGGATGTTGATCGGTCCGCTCAGAGTGCGGTTGGCAACGGCCATGACAATAGGCACCTTCATCGACGCAGATATGTACAGCATCTCCCACATGAAGGCCAGTCCAGCGGACGCGGTGGCCGTGGCCACTCTGGCGCCTGCGGCCGAAGCCCCGACGCATATGGTCAGGGCGCTGTGCTCGGATTCCGCGCACACGTACTCTGTGTTCACTTCACCGTTGGCGACAAAGTCGGAGAACGCTTCCACGATGATCGTCTGAGGGGTGATGGGATACGCCGCCACCACGTCAGGATCGATCTGCTTCCAGGCCAAAGCGATGGCCATGTCCCCGTTGACCGCCATAGGTTCGCTCATTCCACTCCCTCCTCTTTCATGGTGATGGCCTTAGCCGGACACTGGTTGGCGCAGATGCCGCACCCTTTGCAATGCGAGTACTTGAAACCGACCATCTTCTCGTTCTCCACCTTGACGCTGTTGTCTGGGCAGTAGATCCAGCAGGTGAGGCAGTTGGTGCACTTCTCCTTGTCGACCTCCGGCCTCTGGGCGCGCCACTCCCCGGTCTTATACTTCTTGGAATTACCGGCCTCGACGATCATACCGCCGGCGGGCAATGCACTGGAAATCTCGTTGGCCATCACTGCACCTCCTCGTAAGCTCTCTTAATAGCGTTCAGGTTCTTGGCCAGAACGTCCTTGCTCAGCTTCCCGCCCATCTTAGCGTTCATCTCGTTGATTATGGAATCAAGGCTCACGATCTTGGTGACCTTGACCAGCGCCCCGAGCATGGCGGTATTGGTCATGTTCTTACCGATCTCCTCTATGGCGATCTTCGTAGCGTTGACGGCGTAGATGTTTTCGGAGCGACCGATCACCTGGGCCATCTTTGACTTGGATTCCGGGAAGTTGGCTATGACCACGCCTCCCTCCTTCAAGCCATCAGTGACGTTCACGGCCTTCAACAGGGTCGGGTCGATGACCAGGACAGCGTCAGGGAAATATACCTGGCTATGTATGGTCATGGGCTCGTCCGAGATGCGGGCGAAGGCCCGGATCGGCGCACCCATGCGTTCCGCCCCGAACTCGGGGAAGGCCTTGATGTACTTACCCTCCTTCAGGGCAGCACCAGCCAAAATCTCGTTCGCAGTGACGGCCCCTTGGCCACCTCTTCCATGCCACCTAATCTCCATGGTACTCACAACACACTCTCCACGGTAAAACCCATTAAATGGTAATAATATAAAATCATTTCAGAAATTTGTTTACGAAAGACGCAATTAAACGGTATAAATTCTTCGAAAATACGAGTTACGCACGGTATTTACGAAAATAAAAGATGTAAATCCAATCCTTTATACTTCTATTTCAGATTACGCTACTTACACCTAATCATTCCGTAGTATATTCCTAAAGGAATCAAATTTTAAGCGGTCATCGAAGCCCTACGTCACCATCCCTTTCTCTCGATAATTTCTTGAAGGTTAAGCGCCCGATCGATGCTGGCCAACCCCGGTTCATGACCATTTAGGTAACATAATGCCACGATTCGTTACGATCAGACTCATTCAGCGCTTAGAAAAATTAATAGACTCCACGCCTATTTTCCTTTGGGTTTGGACATTGACGGGCCATCGGCCCCGGTGAACTTGCCTGCATCAAACGTTCTTAGAGTGGTGAAAAATTCCATGAAAAGGATAATGAGCATATCTGACCTAGGCAAGACCGATATCGATATAGCCGGTGGTAAGGGAGCCAATCTGGGAGAGCTGGTCTCCGCGGGATTCAACGTTCCTCCCGGTTTCGTACTGACCACTGCGGCCTATGATTACTTCCTGGAGACCAGCAAGATCTCTGAGAACCTCAAGGACATATTGTCCAAGGTTGACACGGCCTCCGAGTCCTCGCTAGCTGATGCCTCCGGGCGCATTCGCGAGCTTTTCGAGAAAAAGGAGATACCCGAAGACCTGAAGGAACAGATACTGGCCTCCTACAAGGCCATGTTCAAAGGCAAGAAAGCCGGTCTCGTCGCGGTAAGGTCTAGCGCCACGGCGGAGGACCTTCCCACGGCCAGCTTCGCTGGCCAGCAGGACACCTATCTAAACGTCGAGACACCCGAGGACCTTCTGGACAAGGTACGGAAGTGCTGGTCCTCCCTGTTCACTCCAAGGGCCATCTACTACCGCGTGACCAAGGGCTTCGAGCACTCCAAGGTCAAGCTGGCGGTCGTAGTGCAGAAGATGATCAACTCCGAGATATCCGGCATCATGTTCACTGTCGACCCCAATTCTGAGATGCCGCACATAATCATCGAGGCCGGTTACGGGCTGGGGGAAGCCCTGGTCGGAGGCAAGGTCACCCCCGACACCTATGTGGTCGACAAGTTCCACGACAAGATCCTGAACAAGCGCATCGCCAAGCAAAGCTGGAAGCTGGTACGGGGCAAGAGCGGCGACACCGAGAAGGCCGATATTCCCGAGGAGATGCGCGAATCCCAGAAGATGACCGACGAGCAGATACTGGCCTTGGGCGAGATCGGGCGCAACATCGAGGCCCACTACGACAAGGCCATGGACATAGAGTGGTGTGTCGAGGAGAAGGTCATGTATATCGTCCAGGCTCGCCCGGTCACCACGCTCTCGACCAACGGAGCCAAGCCTGGAAGCAAGACGGTTGACCACGGCCTGGCCAAGAGCGCCAAGGTGATGGTGAAGGGCCTGGGAGCCTCTCCCGGTCTGGCTGGCGGACCAGTGCGCATAGTCTCCGACGAGATGAACCTGGAAGTGGTGAAGAAAGGGGATGTCATGGTAACGGCCATGACCTCGCCGGACATGGTCCCGGCCATGACCAGGGCGGCGGCCATCGTCACAGACGAGGGCGGCATGACCTGCCACGCGGCCATCGTGGCCCGTGAACTGGGCATACCCTGCATTGTGGGCGCCTCCCACGCCACCGAGCTGCTGAAGGAGAACACCCTGATCACTGTGGATGGCAGCATGGGAATAGTGTACGAGGGCGTTACCGCCCCCAAGAAGGTCGATGAGAAGGGAGCCGCGACCGTCGTAGCCCACACCGCCCCGGTCACCGGCACCAAGGTCTATGTCAACTTGGCCATCCCGCAGAAGGCCGAGGAGGTCTCCAAGCTCCCGGTGCAGGGCGTAGGACTGATGCGCATCGAGTTCCTGTTCACGTCCTACATTCAGGAGCACCCTTGCGCGCTCATAGAGAAGGGTGAATCGAAGTTCTTGGTGGACAAGCTGGCAGACGGCATCTCCATGGTGGCCAAGGCCTTCTATCCCCGCCCCGTGATACTGCGTACCTCCGATTTCAAGACCAATGAGTACCGGGACATGGAAGGCGGGGAGAAGTTCGAGCCCCACGAGGAGAACCCCATGATCGGCTGGCGCGGATGCTCGCGCTACGTGTCCGACTCCTATCGCGAGGCCTTCAAGCTGGAACTCAAGGCCATCAAGAAGGTGCGAGAGGAGATGGGTCTCAAGAACCTGCATGTCATGCTACCGTTCGTCCGGACCATCGATGAGGTCAGGCAGATCACCGCCATGATGACGGAGGTCGGTCTGGTACGCAACCGCGACTTCAAACTGTACCTGATGGCTGAGATCCCCTGCAACATATTCATGGCCGAGGAGTTCGCCGAATGGTGCGACGGCTTCAGCATCGGATCGAACGACCTCACGCAGCTGACAATGGGCGCGGACCGCGACTCCGACGTCTTAGGCAAGATGGGCTATTTCGACGAAAGGAACGAGGCCATCAAGCGGGCCATAAACATACTGATCGAGGCCGCCCACCGCAAGGGATGCACCGTGGGAATATGTGGGCAGGCGCCGTCCGTATACCCGGAGTTCACCGAGTTCCTGGTAAAGGCCGGTATAGACAGCATCAGCCTGAACCCGGACACGGTGATCAGCACCCAGATGATCATCGCCTCGGCGGAGCAGCGCATACTGCTGGAAGCGGCCCGCAAGACCCTTCAATAAAACCTTTTCCTTATCTTCTATTGCTCGCTCTTGAGCAGCCTGGTGGTGATCTCCACCAGGGGGTGGTGCGAGCCCTCAATTATCTTCACATCGTCCAATGTATAAAGTCCCTGTTCGTCGGCGCTGTGCTCCAGCCCCAGATCGACATCCCGGCTGGTCTCCAGGACGAAGGCCGAGAACTGCCGGACGCCCATCTGCTTGGAGGCCAGGGCGCGGTGATGTCCGTCCACGAGGATGAAATGGTCGTTCTTCTGTATGACTATGATGGGTTCGACCAGCCCGCGCTTGATCTCTTCCTTCCGTCCCATCAGCTCATCGGCGAAGACCTCGCGCTGGGTAGGGCGCAGCAATTCCACGGGGACGATGCGGCGCCGGACCATGATGGATACTCCGTGCTTGGTCTCCAAGAAGTTCTTTATCATGGCCACCTTGTTAGGAGTGGCTCTCTCGATGTGCGAACGAACGATGTCCAGATTGGAGATTATGCCCAGCAGTATGCCATCGTCATTGACGACCGGCACGTTCCTGAGGCCATAACGGAAGAGGATGCGGGCGGCATCGTCCAGGTCCATCTTGGGGTTCACGGTGACCGTTCCCTTGCGGATGATCTCCTTGATAGGCTGATCGGGGGTGTTGTACGCACGGATCAGCTCCTTGGCGGTTATGAACCCCATAAGGTGCCCGTCCTCGGTGACCGGCATACCGTGGAACTCGCTGGATATGAGCATGTCCACCGCCTGTTTCACCGTGTAGTTGAGGGGCACATGTAGCACTTCCCTGATCATATAATCCTCCACCTTGAGCTTCCGTTCGACCATGTGATCCGCCGAACTAACCGCTGTCGGTGATTAATACTTTCCCGACCATCGATTTTCAGTATTTGCCCTTGGTCCTATCCTTCTTCGGCTTGGGGGCATCGAAGGACTGCCAGAGCTGCAGGATAATGTACGGGGCGGACATCACCAATGAGGTGAAGACCCTGATACCGATGGAATATTCGGTCATCTCCAGGGAAGATATCCAGGAGTAAAGAGAGAGGGAGGCCAGGAATCCGCCGATGATGAAAAGGACGACCCCCCTAATGGCCTTGTCCATGTATAAGTGACCCATTCCCATGATCCCGAGGAACCCCAACCCCAGGCCCAGAAGAAAGGCCTTCTTCGGGCTCTTGCCATTCTGATAAGCAGGGGTCGTGTATCCAAATGACGGTTCGATGTACCGGTCCGAAGGACCGCGCTGATACGGGTTGTACGATGAAGCGGGAGGGATGTTTCCTTTCGTTTTAGAGGCCTCCGCTTCGAGAGAAAACGGACCTTTGAAACTTGCGCCGCATTGGGGGCAGAAACTGAAACCCTCATCGCTCGGCCTGCCGCACTGAGGGCAGTAGGTGGTCTGGACGGTAACATTGTGGGTAAAGCGTGCGGTGGACGGCGTGGCTGCGGCAGGGTACATGCCCTTGCGCTCCACGGTCAGCCTCCAATTCCTTTCCATCCACTCTATGGCCGATTCCACCTCCGCCCTGTTCCTGGCGCCGGTGTCGTTGAGCTTACCGCGCCTGGTCTTGAAACCAAGGGTGACGAACCCCTTCATCTCCGGTCGCCCCTCCCCCGAGAAACCACGCACCCAGGCCGACTCGATATCCTCTCTCCTCAGAAAGATCGGGCGTTTGGCGATGCGATTGAAAAGGAAATCGGGGAACTCTATCCCGTTCGAGTAGATGTTCACCGGGTGGAAGCTCCTTCCCAGCACGGACTTCAGAAGGATGTATGTGAAAAGGATGGCGACGGTCATGATGGGGACCATGGCCAGGAATATGTAGAACATCGAGGGGACCAGGAAGATGCCGGTGTACAGGAAAACGCCGTTGGTTATAAAGATGTCAAGCAGGCTGGCGTTCAGCACTATCTTCTTCCTTTTGATCGAAGGGTCACTTACTGACAAGGTCTTTACAAGGCCGCCCTTGTTCACCGATGCATCATTGATCAGGTTCCCCACCGGTCTGGAGCATGCCCCTCAACATTAATATGTATTTCTGCTAAATTATATATTTGAAAGGTAACTTGATGCTCGCTCGAGCATCTGGCCCGCGCCGAAGAACAGGTGCCAGCATTCCTCCGGCACCTAAGGATTAAATATTATCACTCGATAAGGGGAAAGGCCGTATGTCCCGGTAGTGTAGCGGCCTATCATGAAGCCCTGTCGAGGCTTCGACTCGGGTTCAAATCCCGACCGGGACGCTCTTCTTCATCTCCTTCTCAAGAACACCACCGCGGCCACTGCGACAATGGCCAATACCGCTATTCCCACCCCGATGATCCATAAGGCGGTCCGATCGGAACTGGAGGCTGACCCGGTCCAAACATTGTCACTAAGATCGATGTCCCAGTTCTCCGGGGGCTCGATCGACGCCGTCACTTCCCCCCCTTCGAAACCGGTCAGGAGCACCTCGATCGTCCTGATATCTCCAGCTGATACGGTCAGCTCCTGGCGATATTCGGCACCGCCCGCGCTGATGATCAAGGTCACATTGACTGGCATCTCTCCTTCATTGGTCACTTCGGCTGAAAATAGCCAGATCGAATCGCGAAGGATAAGATGAGGATCAATTAGGGACACGTTCACCTTGTGGACGGTTATGAGCGTCGAGCTCATCGTTCGACCGCCACTATCGTCGGTGACGGTCAGGTTCAACCAGTAATTTCCGTTCGATCCGTAACGGTGCACGACGCTACGCTCCTCTCCCGAACCTCCATCTCCGAAGGACCAGGCAAAATTGGTGATGTTACCGTCCCGGTCCAGGGCCACGGCGGTCAGGACCATTTCCAATGGATGCCCGGTCCCCTGTTCCACGATTATTTCGGCGCTAGGCAATAGGTTAAGGATCACCAACGTCGCCTCGACCGATGTGAAAGCTCCCCCATCATCGAAGCAAGTAAGGATGACGGTATGGTTGCCAGGTGTTGAGAATGCATGTTCGACCGTCTCTCCCTGCCCGGTGGCACCGTCCCCGAAGTCCCACGTGAGCGATTCCACCGTACCGTCAAGGTCATTTCCAGTTGCTTGTAGCTCGATCACGTCCAAGGACCAATGGTCTCCTTCCGGTGTGATAATGGAGGTCTCCGGCGGTCGGTTAAGCACAACCATGGTCCTGTTGACCGATCGGCTGGCTCCATCCTCGTCCTTGACGGTGAGGGTAACGATATATTCTCCCGGGACCGCGTAAGCGTGAACGGGTGAAGGCAAGGTGGACCCGCTCTCGTCGCCAAAGTCCCAGATCCACATAATTATCGAACCTTCCCGGTCCGAGGACGTATCATTGAATTGAACATCGGTCATGCTAAGGACGGAGCCCGGGCAGCTGAAGGAGGGCACTGGCAGGGCGTTCAGCACGATCAGGTTCTGATAGGTCGTGCTGGAAGCGCCATCATCGTCCACCACCGTCAGGGCGATCCTGTACGTTCCCGGCCCAGCGAAACGGTGGGTGACGATGCTCCCGGTCCCTACCTGTCCATCGCCGAAATTCCAGTTCCAGGACCCGATAGAACCATCGCTGTCGATGCTTCCATCGGTGAAGGTCACCGTATCCAGGCTGTAGACCGAATCAGGGGACCAGGAGAAAGCGGCCGTCGGTGCGATGTTCCCTATAGGCACGCTCACGCTCATAGAATCGTGGTCGCCGTCCCCGTCCCAAACGGTCAAGGTGACGATGTAATCCCCTGACACATCGAAGACGTGCGTCGGTGAGATCAGGGCGGAGGTGTTCCCGTCACCGAAGTCCCAGAGCCAGGTGACCACGCCGCCGTCAGGGTCGGACGAATGGTCCGTGAACGTCACTGTGGAACCGGTCATGGGTTGTACTGGTGAATAGGAGAAATCGCAGTCGGGAGCGTAGTTCACAACTACTAGATCCCGAGAGATGGTGTTGTTCGATCCCTTGTGATCGGTGACGGTCAGCGATACGGTTATGGGACCTTTTACATCATACAGGTGGTCGGCATGGTCACCGTAGATCACGGTCCCGTCCCCCAGGTCCCAGGTCCAGTTAGCTATGCCCGATCCGCTTTGGGTATCATCGGTGAAGGCGATCGTCACCAAGGTATCGATCGTCGAAGGGTGGTATGAGAAGGCTGCCTCCGGCATGTCGTAAACGATGCTGCACAACGAGGCCTTGGGATAATGATCGTAAACACCGTTCATCTCGTAGGCCAGGTCCACGATCCCATCCGCCCCGGGCTCGTCCTGAGCGGCACCGCTCCTTGCGTCGTAAGTGATGAAGTTTGACCAATGGTTCCCCCCGATCGGATAATCCTTACCATATGTTAGAATGGATCCAGTGCTCTGAACCTGATGGGAATTGCTCAAGAGGTCGTTGCTCCAGATCAGGGCCTCCGAGCTAATGGACTGGATGCCCACGTCACAATTCTCTATGGCGTTCCCCACCACCTCAATGCCGGAACAGTCGAACAAGGTCAAACCCTGTCCGTTCCCGCCTAAAAGTAATCCTTTCACCACGGTTCCATGGCAATCCACCAGGTACAGCGCGCCGATGTCGCCCTCCACGGTGACGTCATCCGCCTGATGCAGTATCACCACTGGACCGTAGGTGACGTTCACGCGTTCCAGATCGTTAAGGAAATGCCCCTCCGCCGTGCCCGAAATGCTGAGGTCCGCGTCGTTGCTCCGCAATTCCACATCCCGCAGCACCAGTCCACTGCAACTCTCCAGCACCAGGCCGGAGGACCCATCTATCCAGGTGAGATTGGAGATCTGTCCAACGGAGCCGGTCAGCCAGATACCTTCCCCTCCCTCTCCGGTCACGTCCGCGAGAACGATGGACGAATTTCCGAAGACCCATTTCGAGCCTTGATCCAGCAATTCGATGTTAGACAGCGTTACATTGGCGCCGTTCGACACCCAACCTCTGCCACCATGGACAGCGGTGCCCTCGATATCCAGCGAGCCACCGTCGATGACGGTCTGGGAATCGTTCGATGATCCCGAGAGGTCGCTGCCTCTGATTTGGATGGCCCCTCCGTTCGATGCGAACAGGTATTCTGAACCGCTGAACGACGAATTATTGACCAGGAGCGTTCCCTCGGTCCGGACCTGGCTTTCCTTACCGGTATAAATGAACTCAATGGTGCAGTTGCGAATGTCCAGGGTGGCTCCCGGATCGATCAATAGGCTGCCTGAAAGCTCCTTGTGCAGGTTCTCCCACAATGTGTACGAGGAGATGCGCTGGTCCACCCAAACAACCTCGTCCACTCGGTCGTTCGTCGAATTATTGTCGGATGGGCATTCCACTATGGCGGTGAGGGTGTAGGGGCGGCTCACAGACGGAATCCACGTCAAGGTGATCGAAGCGCTCTCCTTGGGGATCAAGGTAAAGTTCATCTCGTCAACCAGGACATCGTCCGCCAGGAGGCTCACCTTGGCAACCTCGGTGAAGCGGCCCAAATTCTGTATGAGCACGTCCACTTCCGCCTCTTCCCCCAGAACGTACGCGGTCCCAGAGAGGTCTTGCAACGCCAGATCGTGATCCAACTGACCTTCCCTCAGAATGCTGGTCTCGGGGTCGCCCAACAGGTTCAGCTCCATGTACACCCAGCGCATGGTGTTGGCCGAGTACACCGAGCTCACCAATTCCTGCTTGGACTGGGACAGCGCCCTGCCCAGCTGGGTGACGTTATAATCGAACACCTGACCAAAGAATGTCAGATCATATTGCTGGGAGGACCCGTCGGTGCTTCCCGGAGTGAACCAGCCGTAACGGGAGTTGCCTATGAAGGCCACCGCGCCGTTCTCCCCCTTCACGAACTCCTCGGCGATGCTGTCGTACGGGTAATTTGGTCCTTGGTCGAAACCGGCCACCATGCAGGCCTGGGTGTAGACCACGAACGGGTCTTCGTTGTCCAGGCTCGCAGCGTTGGAGACCGTCAGATCGGCGAACGTACCATAGTTACCGTGGCCCATGTGATTGATGATGTGCGGGCTTTCGTTCATAGCAGAGATGAAGGCGGACGCGGAGAACGTACCATCACGTGAATACAAGGTGGTCAGGTTCAATCCCTTATCAGAGAGAACGTCGTCGTAGACCTCTATCTTGTATTCATCGCCGTATGTGTCGCTGGCGCTATCTAGTAGTTCGCCGACGAACAGCAGGTCAACATCATATTGTTCAGCGTACCCGTTCTCATATTCGATGGTCTTGTTGACGAAGTTCCAGGCTTCATGATTGGTTGAAACGGGAGCTCGCCCGACGTACACCTCGGCCAGCAGGTCGGTCCCATCCACTATGGCTTCCCCGTATATGCCATCAAGATCGCTGTCCCAGTCCCCGTCCAGGCAGGTAAAGTAGATATCGGCAGGCAGGTTGTCAGTATAGCTGCTGTATGAAACGTAGACCTTCCTTGATGGGATGAGCTCCTCATCCCCACCTATGAGCACGTAATTTACCCCCCACTCCTGATGGGCGGCCTTGATGAAGTTGCGGAGTATGGTCTGGGTATCGTTCCCGGTATTGGCATGGGAGGTTGGAATTCCCCAGAAAGAGCTCTGAGCCAGAATGTACTGTATGGTCACGACCACGCTGGCGATGTTCTCGGAGTCAGATCCCTGATCGCCCCTCTCCCCCTTCCACTCCGCCAAGGTCAGGAACGGTCCGGTCAGAGTCTCATCGGTTATAATGAGATGTTCATAGCTGGCCTCGGGCAGCACACCCTCGTCTGCGATGGGGGACAGGTCGGTCACCACTTCCGGATTGTCCACCAGGTCCCGGACGCGGTCCAGATCGCCCAGCCAAGCTATGCTGGTCTCCTCGCTAACAATCGTCACCGTGAAATCGGAGGCGAAGCTGACCTTCCCGGACGAGCTGTCCCAGACCACTGGGCGGAGGTTGAGGCACACTATCTCCACGCCCTCCAGCACATAGGTTCCGGCCAGGTCCCAGGCCTCCCTGTCGATCGGTTCCCCGGCCGCGGTGCCCTGACCTGCCGGGGACTCGAAGGGGTTCCGCGGGTAGTCCCTGATTATCTCAATCTCAGATGGCGATGAACGGGTGACCTCGACCTCTCTCAATGTATGTCCAGGTCGCAAGGCCAACAGTACGCTTTCCACCGGCAATGAGGGGGCTCCGGCTATGGTGTCCATCGGCGTATCCGCCAATGTGAAGACCCTCTCTTCCGTGTCAAGGGCGATGATGGGCGACGAGAAGTGGAATTGGTAGGATTCGGAGAGCCCTGCGTCTTCTGTGCTGGCATGGGCCATCGGCAGTGGCATGACCATCAGCAATGCCAGAACGATCATGGCCACCTTTCTAACGCCGAGCCACCCGCCCATGAACAACCCCCAGATAGGTTTAGAAGATACCCCTTCATATTTAATTCGATTCGTATCGTTATCAGACGAACGCCGCAACTGACCGGGGCTCAACGGATCAACGGGATGACATCGTTGAAAATGTAGTCGAGACGCTGGTGGAACTCGTCCTGTTGGACCTTCCATTTGCGGTTCAGCCCAGAATCCCGCAGCAGGTGCAGACCTTCGGGGTTCAGCGGGAAGGACCCGGACACGGTGCAGACCACGATGGTCCATATCCTCCGGCAAGCCTCAACGGAATATCCTCCCCCTCCGGTCACCAGATATCGTCCGTCGCAGTGGGTGTGCGCCAGGTGATGAGTGGTCTCCGCCACCTTCTCGAACGCTTTCGTCGAGAGCCCCATGCCTACGAGATGGTCTGTGTAATGGGCGTCAGTTCCGAACTGGTGGATGATGATCTCTGGATGGTAGGCCTCCAGGGCGGCCGAGACCACCTTCTCGTACGTCGGCGCGTACACATCGTCAGGTGTGCAGCGGGGCATGGGCACGTTGATGGAATACCCTCTCCCTTCTCCCTCTCCGATGTCCGTGACCGCCCCGGTCTCCGGGAAGAAACCCGGACTGAAGCGATGAAAGGAGATGGTCAGGACCTTTTCCCCGTTGAATATGGTCTGGGTGCCGTCGCCGTGGTGTCCATCGATATCGATGATGGCGATGCGTTCGTAACCGTACTTGCGCTGCAGGCGTCGTACCGCAATGGCCAGATCGTTGAAGACGCTGAAACCGGCGGCCTGATCTGTCCGGGCATGGTGCAGCCCGCCCCCTGGCATCATGGCGTGATCGTATTCGCCACGGGCGACGCTCTCCGCGCCGGCCAAGGTGCCCCCTACCATGGCCAGGGCACCTTCGTACAACCCCTGGCAGACCGGGGTATCCCCATTGTCAAGTAGGCCGATCCCTAATCGGCTCATCTCTTTGACGCGATCGATTAAGGATTGATCGTGGATCTCGCGCAGGTCCTTTTCGGTGGCCATCGGCGATTCCACGCACACCAGCCGGTGGTCGAAAACGTCCAATTCCCGCAGCGTGTCGCGAACCAGCTGGAACCTGATTGGTTGGTATGGATGCTCGGGACCGAACTGGTACTTGAGCATCTCATCATTGTAGAAGAAAGCCGTGGTTCCGCTCATAACAAAGACCTGTTTATTGGCCCTTCCAGCTTAAGCGTAGGTAAGACCATATAACTTTTGCTCATCAGTCGACAAATTCAATGGAGACGGAGCCTTCCTTGGTCGCCAGGCGTTTGGATATCATCCCCGCCTCCACCCAACAGACGTTGAACACGGCGATTGGCACCAGGCAGGTCGGGGTCAATATCCCATCCTCGGCCATGGTCAGTATTCGGGAGCCGCGCTGTTCGTTAATGTCATCCATGTTGACGCTGGGGAGCCTCTCGGCGTAGTTACGGACGTTGGAACAATCCGATTCGATCTTGACCTTTATACGGTCCTCCCCATCCATCTCAGCGGTTATCCACGTCTCATGCGAGCAGATCGGGGTGACCACTTTGACCCTGGACGCCATCGAGGCGATAAATCCAGGTCCAAGTATAATTCACTTAGCTTGCATATCCTCTTCAGTGGGTGTCAACCAAGTCGGCCGTCCATGCTTCGAAGTCGATGATCAAATAATACAGAAATGAACTGCTCCGGGTTTCCGTAACACGAACATACTTATTTTTAATATAATACTTTATATCATTATAGTGTTACCGAGGGTACTCGTATCGACGGTGTCATCATGAATGTCATAAAAGCAATCACCATAATCGCTGCCATCGCCATGCTGACCATGGTCATTCCAGTAAGCACATCAGCCGACAGTACGGTCGATGGTAACGGAGCGATCAGCATCACCGATTCCCGCGGTATCACGACGAACTTGACCCAACCGGCCGCCCACGTGGCCTCGTTCGGGGCGTTCGCCACGAACACCTTGGTGGACATAGATTTCCTGGAGACCGCGGTCATCTTCGATTCCGGTTCCGAATACAGCATTAGTGCCATCCCGGAGATGATGAACATGTCAGCGGACAAATTCATAAAGGTCAGCTCAGGGAACAAGGACGCCGTGATACAGACCATGCTCAACCTAACGGACGACGGGAAATGGAACAAGACATCCGACGTCATTCTGGGGTACGGTTACAACTCCTACTCCGCCATGTGGTCCGAGCTTGAAGGGTTCGGTTTCAACGTTGTCACATTCTATCCGAACTCATACGATGGCATCGTCCAGGTTGTCGAGGACATTGAGAACATCGTCGGAGCCGATCACAGCGTCTCCGGACAGATGACCTATCTCAAGGAATACATCGACGAGGTACTGGTCGAGAACGGCGTCAATAACTCCTCGATGAAGGTCACCGCCCTCTATGCCAGCTACAGCAGCAACACGCTGAAGCTTGGCAACAACAACTCCGTGACGGTCGATTTCATCAACTACGCTGGCGGAGTGAACGTCGCGGAAGACCCGGACAAGGCTTCGCCCTCCTACGCCGTCGATTTCACGGCCATCCTGCAACTGAGCCCGGAATACGTTCTGCTTGACGGTTATTATTCCGAGAGCGCGGAGGAATTCTCGGGCTTGATCGATGATGACTCCATCGCGGTCTACAAGCTGAACAAGTCCTGGAACTCCTACTGCCCCGACGCCATGACCGGATTGTGGACCATCGCCTGCCTGTTCTACCCCGACTACTTCGAAGGGGCCATACCGCACGAGCCCTCCGATGATGGGAATGGGATCGACACCAACACCCTGATCTACGCAGCAGGGGGCATATGCGTCGTACTGCTGGCCGTCGGCGCGGTCATGATCACCCGCAGGAAGGGCAAGAAGGATTGATAGGTCTCCATCCAAACCATTTAATCATCAATTTTTTATGAGGGAACAATGGACGGCATCGCCAAGAAGCGAAGAAGGACGATTTCGGTCTTCACCGCCCTTTTCGTAATACTTTTTATATTCATGGTCTTGGACCTGACGCAGGCCTTCATCCCCTTGTCCTTCGAGGATGCCTTCTGGGCTCTTTTCGGGATCGGGTCGGAGACCGATGTGATAATCGTGCAGCGGATGAACCTGCCCCGGGTCATCATGGCTATATGCGTAGGCGCCGGGCTGGGCATCGCTGGCGCGGTCATGCAAGGGCTCTTCCGAAACCCAATGGCCTCCCCGTACATACTGGGGCTGTCGTCAGGGGCTTCCCTGGGGGCGGCCATAGGTCTGACCTTCACCGTTTCCTGGCTTCCCGCACTGGTCATGATCCCCCTGCTGGCCTTCATGACCTGCATGGGAACGCTGTTCCTGGTCTATTCCATATCCCAGGTGGGGGGAAGGGTGCCGACGGAGACCCTTCTCCTTTCAGGTATCGCCGTAGGGTCATTATTGTCCGCCTTGGTATCCCTGTTAACCTACGTGGCCGGGGATCAGATGCAAGGCATCGTCTACTGGACGATGGGAAATCTGACCAATGCCAGGTGGGACAACATATTGATCGTGGCCCCCCTCATAATAGCTGGGTGCATCATAATGATGTCATGTTCCCGCGACCTCAACGCCATGATGCTGGGGGACGCCCACGCGCAGGACCTGGGCGTTGAGGTCAAGAAGGTCCGACTGCAGCTCCTGGTCGCTTCCGCATTGGTGACGGCAGCGGCAGTGGCCTTCGTTGGTGTCATCGGCTTCGTCGGTCTGGTGGTGCCGCACATATTGCGCATCCTCATGGGTCCGGACAACCGGGCTCTTCTTCCCGCGTCCCTAATCGGTGGGGCCGCTTTCCTGATGATGTGCGATTACATATCCAGGGTGATCTCCCCGAACATCGGCATACTGCCCATAGGCATCGTGACAGCGCTCATTGGCGCTCCCTATTTCATCTATCTGTTGCGGAGAAGGCGCGACCAAGTGGGGTGGGACTGATGCTGAGCGCCAAGGGAATCAGTTTCATGTACCGGGAAAAACCCGTCCTGGAGAACGTTGACCTTACGGTGAACAAGGGGGAGATACTGGGCATACTGGGGCCGAACGGATGCGGCAAGACCACTCTCCTGAAACTTTTAAACCGCAACCTCCACCCGCAGAGCGGGAAAATAACGATGGACGACACTGACCTGGAGGACGTTTCGAAGAAGTTCATCGCCCGACACATCGCGGTGGTCCCGCAGAGCAACGAGATCAGGTTCGCTTTCACGGTGAGAGATATAGTGACCATGGGGCGCATGCCCTTCCTTGACAGTTTCAAGGGGGAATCATCCGACGATATGCGCATCGTGGAAGAGGCCATGGAAAAGACGGGAATCACGGAGTTCGCGGACCGGCTCATCAACAACATGAGCGGAGGGGAGCGTCAGCGCGTCATCATCGCCAGGGCGATCGCCCAAGAGCCGAGCATACTGCTCCTGGATGAGCCCACGCTGCATCTGGACATCAACCATCAGTTCGAGATCCTGGACCTGGTGAAAAGATTGTCTAACCAGGAAGGGCTGACGGTGGTCATCGTCTCGCACGATCTGCCCATGGTGACCAAGTACTGCGACCGGATGGTGCTCATCCACGATCACAGGATTTTCGCCGAGGGGCACCCCGCGGAAGTGCTCACCAGAGAGAACATGAGAACGGCGTTCAACATCGATGCCGTGTTCGAATACGATGAGACGCTGAAGAGCAATAGCATCAAGATACTCGGTTCCTGCCCTAAGTATTGAGCCGTCATTGTTTCTCGGTCCATGATGCTAATGAATTCCTGGAAATCAAGAATTACCAGGGAAAGTTTGAAGAAGTGGGTTTTCTTGCTTAGTCCGATGAGACAGCTCCTTAGAGGGAAGATACACCGGGCCACGGTGACCGCCGCCGAGCCTGATTACGTAGGGAGCATCGTCATCGACCAGGACCTTTTAGAGCGGGCGGACATATGGCCGGGGGAAAAAGTGCTGGTGTCCAACGTGGACAACGCCGCTCGTTTTGAGACGTATGCCGTTCCAGGCAAGAGGAGCTCGGGCATCATCAGCGTCAACGGAGCCGCCGCTCATCTGGTCAAGACCGGGGACAAGATCATAATCATGGCCTTCGAGCTGACCGACAAGCCCATATCTTCCAAGGTGGTGCTGGTGGACCAGGGAAATCACTTCGTGCGCAACCTTTAACGGCTGGCCCGAACCAAGAAAGCTTTATCATATCCCGTCCATTACTTGAACAAGTGATATAATGGCGTCCAGTGACTTTGACAAGTTGATGAAGCAAGGTTATCAGCTCATGGAAGAGGGGGAGTACTCTCAAGCCCTGTCCAAGTTCGACAAGGCGATAAAGTTGGAACCCTCCGAGCCTGCGGCCTATCTGGCAAAGGCGGACGCTGGAGTACTGGTTCCAAAGGTCTCGCAGGAGGAGATCGTGGCGCTGTACAAGAAGGCCTCCGAACTGGACCCCGAGAACCCCTTCATCTTGCAGAGCTGGGGCGCCTTCTGCATGGACATCGGCCTGTTCAATGACGCCGAGGCCTGCTACAACAAGGCCGCCACGGTGGACCCGGAGAACGCCACCTACTACTACTCCGAGTTCGGTGTGGAGTACTACAAGAAAGCGCTGGTGGTATACGAGTCTCGACTGGACGAGCAGACCCGGGCCATCATAACCAAGAAAGCGCTCAAGTTCCTGCTCAAGTCCATCGACCTGGACGAGGCTGGCGCCAAGAAGCTGCTCTGAGGTCAGTGCAGTAAAAGCTTGTCCGGCGGTCTCTCATGACCATGGACCAGCCGTTCGGGCGAGCAATTATGGCATACGCGGCCTTGCCGGTCGAAATGTCGTGCGCATACTGGACGCCCGCACATGCTGCAGCTGTACCTGGCCGGTCTTCCGCAATAGGAGCAGAGGCCTAGTACTTCCATAAGTTTCCATTGTCCGGACGGTTTAAAACCTTAACGATTCAGAGCAATCCTAGATGCTGCAGCCCTTCCAGCACGCCCTCGGAATGATGTTTTTTCGCCACGTGGTCCGCCGCTCTCTTGGCCAGATCGGAAGCGTTCCCCACCGCCACCCCGTAGCCGCAGCCCTTCAGCATTATAGCGTCGTTGTCCGCGTCCCCGAAGGCCACCACATCCGAGGGATATAGGCCTAGCAACTGACAGGCTTTTTCGACACCGGCCATCTTGCTATGCCCCCTTTCCATGATATGGATGGCGAAGCCGGTGGCCTCTATCTCTACCGGCCAATTCTGGAGCAGTTCGCGTACCTTTTGCAGATCGGTGCTTCGGTGAAGCGCTACCTCGGTCTGGCGCCACTGGTCCGTGAAAAGGCGACGAACATCAGGTATCTCCTTCTCCAGGTGAGCGAAGGCTTTCAGCGGCATCTCGTTGGAGAACAGTCTATAGACCTCGTCCCGGTACGAGACGATGCCTCCGTTCTCCGCCACCACCGGGCCTTCGAGGCCGATGAAGGTGGACAGACCGTAGGCGATGGGCAGCACGTTCCCGCTGGCCAGCATGACCACGAGCCCCTTGTCCTGCGCCCTCCGCAGCGTCTCTATTCCCAGGGTCTGGATGACCTTGCGGAGATCGGTGATGGTGCCGTCGACGTCGCACACCACCGCCCTGTACCGCATCGTCACTCCGAGTCCCGTCTCAGCTCGCCCAGGGTGGTGACCCTCTCGGCCATGGCGTTGTGCTTGTGTATGGACTCCTCGCTCTCACTTCTGACCGTGACGATGGTGTCGTCCGGCAGGTTGGGGAAGCGCTTCAGGATGCGCGAAAGGTTGTCACGGACCACGTCCTCCACGAACTTGGGGTTCTGGTGTGCGTTGATGACCACCCTAGCTTCCTCCGCCCTCTTCAGTATCTCGAAGGTAGGGCTGGAGAAGGACGATTCCACGATCTCGATGAGATCGTCGGCCTCCACATCGAACTCTTCGGGAACCTCCAGCATGGCCGTGGTTATGTTCCTCTGGTTATGGGATATGGTGGGGAGGCAGCCTTGCTGCTTCACGGTGGTCCCCTGCATCTCGTCCACCGTCTCCATGGCGCAGGGGCAAGCGGTCATGCCCACCACCCTGACGCCGATCATCTTGCTCATGCCGTTCCCCCGTACGCTGCTGGCCTTGGCCTTCAGCTTGAAGGACTCTATGCTCTTGCGACCGGTCGGCAGCGTCCTCTCCAGGAAGTAGTCGGCGGTTATCTGCACCTCGGCGTAGGTAGCGTAGTCGTGGCGCTCCAGGAGCTTGCGGCAAACGTCCGCGGCAAGAACCTCCAATCCCTTGATGGGCTGGCTGACCCCTTGTTCCACGATCTCAGTGATGACCTCTAGGTTTCGGGAAAGGTGGGAACCCCTCTGGGTGGATGGAAGGTCCACGAAAACGTCAATATCGCAGTTGAGGCAGGTGTCCTTGCTCCCGCGGTGCACCCTCACCGGCTTCTTGACCCCGGTGACCCCCACCCGGGTCAACTTGAACCCGTTGGTCAAATGCCGGTTCTGAACATCGCTCTTTGAAATTCACATCACCGTCCCCTTCATTCAAGGAGGCATTTTATATCTTAGCCCAATAACAATTTTTTTGGTAAATGACGTCCCATATTGTCGAGTCTCCCTCAGCAGTCATTTATACGGAGTACAAAATCACCATACAATGATATGTGGCCTTGATGAAGCTGGCCGGGGGCCGGTCATGGGACCCCTGGTGGTGGCCGCGGTACTGGTGGAGGACGACTGTCTCTTCCGTGAATGGGGGGTCAAGGACTCCAAACAGCACAAGCCCGAGGAGAGGGAGCGGCTGTCGGAGCTGATCAAGGCCCACTCGTCCTGGAAGATGGTGATCATAACCCCGGGGTCCATCGACGACCGGAAAGGGTCCACGTCCCTCAACACCCTGGAGATACGGGCGTTCGCCTCCCTTCTGGACGATCTCAAGCCGCACAAGGCCTTCGTGGACGCCTGCGACGTCAACGAGGTCAACTTCCACCGCCTGCTGTCTCGCCAGACCATTTGCAAGGCCGAGCTAGTGTGCGAGCACAAGGCCGACGAGAACTATCCGGTGGTCTCCGCCGCATCCATAATCGCCAAGGTGCGCCGGGACGAGGAAATGCGCCTCATCAGGGAAGAGCTTGGCGATGTGGGCAGCGGATATACCTCCGACCCCAAGACCAGGGCCTTCCTGGAAAAGTGGATAAGGGAGAAGGGGGATTTGCCACCCCACACCCGGAGGTCATGGGCCACGGCCAGAGAGATGCTGAGCGTGTCCAAGGTCTCCAAGCTGGATGATTGGGATTGATCTTATGGCCGTCAAAGAACATCTGCTCAACGCGATCGACAAGTTCAACGATAAGATGCAATGCGACGCCGAGCTCCGGGCCGAGGTGGGCGCCTTGACGAAGAAGGTCAACGTCGACCTGGGAACGGAGCATTACTCCTTCCTTCTGAGGGACAGCTGCATATCCTGTTTCGACGAAGGGTTGGTGGAATGCCCGGACATCATGGTGTGTTCGGACCCCAAGACCATCGAGGACCTTTTCACTGGCAAGATAAAGCCTATGAAGGCCTGGGCCCTGCGAAAGGTGGTCATAAAAGGCTCGCTCGAGGACGTGATGAAGCTGCGCAAGTTCTTTTGAACCAGCCTTCCGTAATAGGTAGAAAGGTTTATAACGGGCCTAAGCATGATGGGAAAATACCAGAGCGGGGTAGGGTAGCCAGGACATCCCGTCGGGCTCATAACCCGGAGACCGGTCGTTCAAATCGACCCCCCGCTACTTCTTACGATCTCTTTTTGTCATTCTCAACTTCCATATACGTTCTCGTCCATTCCATTTCACTGGACGGGACATGAGGAAGGAAGTGCTGGTCATAGGGGGCGGGGCCACCGGCGCCGGGATCGTCCGTGACCTGGCCTTGAGAGGTGTGGACTGCGCCCTGCTGGAGGCAGGTGACTTCTGCCACGGGGCCAGCGGGGGCAATCACGGTCTTCTGCACAGCGGTGGTCGTTATGCGGTGAAGGACCCTTCGTCGGCCAGCGAGTGCGCACACGAGAACACCGTCCTGAGACGGACAGCTCCCTTCTGCATCGAGGGCACTGGAGGTCTGTTCGTCTCCTTGCCCGGGGACGATGATGATTTCGCCTTGAAGTTCGACAATGCCTGCCAGAACGCCGGAGTGAAAGCCCAGGAGGTCACGGCCAAGGAGGCGCTCTCTATAGAGCCCGGTCTGAACCCTTCGGTCGAAACCTGCTACGAGGTCCCGGACGGTTCCATCGACCCCTTCTCCCTGGTGCTCTCTAACATCGACCGGGCCCGTGAGGACGGAGCGGCGGTGATGAACCATTGCCAGGTCATCGCCATGCGCATGAACGGAGACCGCGTGGACGCGGTGGAATACCTGGACGGAAGGGATGGCCAGAAGCACCAGGTCCTGCCGGAGGTCGTGGTGAACGCCGGGGGAGCCTGGGCGTCAAGCCTGGCCAGGATGGCCGGGGTGGATATGCCCATGGCCCTGGACCAGGGCAGCATGCTGGTGCTGGACGGAAGGCTTTGCGAGCACGTGATCAACCGTTTACGTCCCCCCTCCAACGGAGACATCGCCGTGCCGAACCACACCTCCACCATACTGGGCACCACGTCCGCCCCGGTCCCGTCCCCGGAGCGGCCAACAATCCCCGTCAACGACGCCGATCTGCTGCTGCGGGAGGTCTCGGCCATGCTGCCCGGATGCCGCGGCGCACGCGCGATAAGGGCATACTGTGGGGTCCGACCGTTGCTGGGCGGGACCGGGGGTCGGGAGGCCAGCCGGTCGTTCAGCATCTTCCGGGACGAAAGGGCGGAGAACCTGCTGAGCGTGGCCGGGGGGAAGCTGACCACCTATCGCCTGATGGCCGAGAAGGTATCCGACCAGGCCTGCCGTATGCTGGGGAAGGAAGGGCATTGCCGGACCCACCTGGATGCGCTGGGGCTGGACGTCCCGGTCCTGGGAAAAGGAATTGCGTTGGCGAAATTGCACCGCAAGTACGCTGGCAGAGCCCTATCCATTCCCTTGTCCGACCAGCGTATGATATGCTCCTGCGAGCAGGTGCTGAGATCCGAGGTCCAATATGCCTTGGAGGACCCGGACGTCCTCACCATGACCGACGTCATGCGCCGGACCAGGGCTGGGCTGGGCTATTGCCAGGGGCTCGATTGTTCCCTCAGCGTACTGGAGATGTTCGTGGAGGTCAAGGGAGCGGAGGCCTTATCCACGTTATCCGAGTTCCTCGACGAGAGAGGAAAGGGCACATCGGTCCCCGGCGAGCAGGTTAGGCAGGAGCTGTTGAGAAGGCACCTGCTCCAAGGGGTCTACGGGATCGGGGGGCCGAAGGAATGAGGCGCGCCCTCGTCGTAGGTATGGGCGCCTCTGGCCTGCTGGCCGCGGCGCTGTTGGCCCGGAACGGCTGGAAGGTGACGGCCGTCGGCCGGGGGACGCCGGCGAGCGCCATGTCCACCGGCTGCGTCCGGGGGAACCTGAGCACGGGGTGCCTGAAGCACGTAATGTCGATCTTCCAGGCGGCCGGGATGCCTCTGGTCGGCGGAGACCGTACCGGAGCGACCAACATAGGCACCAGGTATGATTGCAGTCTGTCCCCGGAACCATCTACATGGGCCCAGGGCGAGAGGCCGAAGAGCGTCACCGTGCTGGGTCTGGACGGGCATCCGTCCCTCCGTCCGATGCTGGCCGCCTCGCTATTGAACGGTTGGGGGCATAGGGCCGAGGGAAGGAAGATGAAGATGAAGATGATCGTCCCGATGGAATCCTCGCCCTCCTCCTTCTTCCGTTCGGACGACGCCATCGAGCATCTGGTCGACGAGGTCCAGCAATGCTCGGGCGAGACGGTCCTGCTGCCCGCGCTGTTCACCTTGCAGGACCATAGGCGATGGAATGAACTGGAGCGCCGGAGCGGAAGGAAGGTGATGGAGGCCATAACCCCCCTGGGAGAGCCAGGGCTGAGGTTCGTCCAGGTCCTGGAGGCCGGGGCGGTCCAGGCCGGGGTCGAGCTGTGGGGCGGCCGCAAGGTGACCGCTCTGAAGACGCGCGGGAACAACATCGAGGCCGCCGTTGTGCAGGGGGGACTAGATACCAGATCGGTCGAGACGGACGCGGTCCTCATGGCCTCCGGCGGACCATTGGTCGACGGGACGCTTCTCCGCGGGACCATGGAAGATCCCTTCAACACCTTCAGGATGGCGTCCGGACTGACCATAGGCAACGGCTACGCCCATGCGCACGGTCGTCTGCTGGCAAAGGACGGGACGATCATGGAGAACGTCTTCGGCGCCGGCGACTGCCTAAGCATCCCTAAAAGAAAGTATGGTCAGGGGCTATCCCAGGCGCTCAACGACGCCTGGAACGTCGTCCGAGATATGGAGGGCGTATGAACGAGGGGCGGTGCATCAAGTGCGGCAGCTGCATGCGGGCCTGTCCGGTGCTCAATGACCTCGAAGGGAGATCGTTCCCCGGCCCCCGGACAGTGGCCGTGGACGCCCCGCGCTTCCCGGAGAGATACAGCATCGGAACCGACGCCCTCATGTGCACCATGTGCCACGCCTGTGAGTGGGCCTGCCCGTCGTCCATAACCATCACGCGTTCCATGGCCAAGCTCAGGGAGGGACTGGTGTCCACGGCCGCACCGCTGCCCGGACATCGGCGCATGAAGGAGAATGTGAAAAGGTTCGGACGGACGGTGGAAGGTGATTTCGAGGGCTGGAAGGAAAATGGTAAGAAAACGCTCTATTTCCCCGGCTGCATCGGTCTGGGTCGACAGCCAGAGATGGTGGCGGCCGTCTCCCACCTGCTCGATTCCATAGGTATCGAACATGACATATCCAGCAAGGCAATGTGCTGCGGCTCTCCCCTGCTGAAGATAGGCGCCAACGAGGAGGCGGAGGAGCTGAGACACAGGAACATGATGGTGTTCTCCGCCTACGATCTGGTGATAACTTCCTGCCCCGGATGCACCTATCAGCTGAGGGAGCACTACGGCATCAATGTCAGGCACCTGGTGGAACTGCTTTCCGACCGCACGTTCACATCCTCCGCGGAAGGCCGGTGGGCGCTGCAGGTCCCCTGTCATCTCAAGCGGGGGTTGAGCCCCTGGGCGGCCGAGGACATGGTCGACACCCTGGTCAAGGCTGGCGTGGACCTCGTCCGGCTGAAGGAGGAGGACTCCTGCTGCGGCGGCGGAGGCGGGCTGCTCTCGGGATTCCCCGAGACCTCCATGTCCATGGCCCGCTCCAAGGCCGAGGTGTACGTTAGGGCGGGGGTCAGGGGTGTCATAACCGCCTGCCCCTTCTGCTCCTTGAACCTGAGGAAGGCTGGAATTGAGGTACTGGACGTTTCCCAGGCGTTGTCGTGGAAAGAATAGGATAGCATCAAATACACCTTGCACGATTGAACGCTCCAGATGATAAAAGCTCTATGTTTCTTATGCTTGCATCGCGAGAACCGCCCTGAACTGGGGCTCAGCGATCAGCTCATCTACTGCCGCAGGAAGGAGATGGTGGTACGGCCGAAGATGGAATGCACCTTATACTCCAAGGCCACCAGCAAGGCGGTGCAGGAGCTCAACCGCGCCCTGTACGGCGTCATGGAAGAAGCCGAGGAATGATCACTTCCACTGCAACACCTGGGCTGAGGACTGGTCCTCGCTCGGGGTGATCTCGAACGGTATCCAACGATTGGACGCGGACATGCCGCGCATGTGTCTTATCCGCATCATGCGGTTGAGGTCAGGGTCGAACCTCAGCTCCAATACCCCATCGGCCAAGGCCATGAGGTGATTGAGCGACTTCTCGTCATGCACTCCGTCGAACACGGCGATGAAGGCGGTCCCATACTCGCTCCTGATGCGCGAGGCGCTTATCTGGAAGAACTTGAGCACCACGCTAGGCTGGTTGTAAAGGAAGAGCGTGGAGAGGGTGTGAATGAATATTCGCAGGGGCTTCTTGACCTCGGCGTAGATGCTGGCAACATTGAACATAATTCCTTCCAGATCGTGTATGCGCCGCACCTTGCTCTTTTCATGAGCGTCCCGGTCCTCCGAGTTCCCCAGGAGACTGGAGTGGTAATCGATGACGTAAAGACCATTGCCTAAAAGGTCCAGGGATATGCCGAAGCGCTCCATGATGGCCAGGAGGTCCTTGGGCATAATGTCCATGGACACGAAGATCACTGGCTCTCCGGCGTCCAGGTACTCCTTGACCATGCTGATCTCGAACTCCAGCATTCCTATGCCAGGGCTGCCGAGCAACAGGACCGAGCACATCTGAGGGAAATTGGTCTTGAACATAGGATCAGCTCACACCAGCGGGATCAGGGAGACATGCCCTCCCCGGGGCCTTTCCTCCAGGGTCAGGGCATAACACTCGGTGAAGGGCTTGATGCCATACACCACCACCGTGCCTCCGATCCTCTCGGCCTTTAAATGCACCGTGACCAGATCTGCCAGGCGGGCCACCGATCGGCTGGTCGGGGAGGTAAGGCCGATGAACACGCCTCCGTTGCGGTTCACAGCCGACAGGTGCTCCGCCAACCCTTCCATCACCTCCCCGCCATAGATCGATTCTAGAGAATCGAAGCCTATGAGCGACAGGTAGGGCATGGAGGCGCCGTCCAGAGCGTAGGCCAGGTTCTTCCATTTCAGGTCGTTGGCTACGTCGCTCCCCTCCACAGGAAGAACGTATCGTCCGCTATCCAGGTCCATCTGGGAGGTCGGTTCGATGATCCTCACCGACCGTTCCATGTTCCCGTCGTCGACAGAGCCTCGCAGAGACGCCATGGCGTTAGCCCCGCTGGCCTTGCGCAACGGCATCCAGAGCACACCCCGTCCGGCGGAAGCGAAGTTCGATACGATGGAACGTTCGATAATGTCGCTCACCACCGGTGGCAGTCCCGAACCCATCTCGATCATCACGGTCATCCCCGGGACCAGCCCGCCGGTCATCAGGTCCAGGTCCGCTATCCCGTACGAGAGACGGTTTGCTGGGTCATCCACTCTTGCCCAACCCCCGAGGCCATTGCCACGGTCCCAATTGGCCCCGAAACAACGGAAGCGCCCGCCCTTCAGGCTGAACAGGTACAACGGCTGGTGCACCTCGCAACCGCGCAGCTTCATGAGGTCCATCTCCCGGACCAGGCGCCGGTCGTGCTCCATTCGGCTGAACTGGACCACGCCGTCCCCGAGATAATCCAGCATGTGGTCGTTGCTCTCCAGCACGAAGACCAGATTGATCCCCTGCCCCTCCACCAGGTCCCTCTGCAAGGCCACCATGAGGTCCCGGCAGCTCAGCTCGTAACGGTCGGCCAGGGCGTCGATGCTGTCCATGATGAACAGCTGACGGGATCCCTCTTTCTTCTCCACCATCTCATATAACCGGTCCAGATCAGGCATGGTACGACCAATGGTCACCGTCATATCTCTGCGGGGTGACAGCATCTCGCCGCTCCCTATGCCTTTAAGATGCCCCAAGCCAGACCTCTGGCGCTTGGAGGAGGTTCTATCGTCCCTTTTCACCAATCTGCTCTCCAACCAGGGGAAATGCTGGATGAGCGAGCTGTCCGAGACCCTGGTCGACATGTAATGGGAGTCCTGGAGGTCCTTGAACTCTTCGGCCACCTGCAGGGCGAAGGTGGTCTTGCCGGTACCAGCGTTCCCCCGGACGATCAGGGAATGACCTCCCGGGTTGCTCAGGAATTGCACTATCTCCGAGGGCAGCATCGAGGCAATGGTATCGTTCATGTGACAATCCTATTCGTTGCTAGATTCGGCTCTATTTTTAAACATATTCACTCCCCGTTATCAATCTCGGATAGTTAGGCGGGACTCAAGGTTAAAAAGATTAAATAACGGCCATAGGGATGGCTAGGACTTGAGGTTCATCGATGAAAGCAGTGATTCTCGCCGCCGGGGAGGGGACCAGGCTCCAGCCCTTCACCATGTCCCGCCCCAAGGTAATGATACCCATCGGCAACCGGCCGATCCTCGAGTACGTCATAAGGGCGCTGGCGGCCAACGGCATCACCGACATCGTCCTGGTGGTCGGATATATGAAGGAACGGATAATGTCCTTCTTCGGTAACGGTTCCAATTTCGGAGTAAGGATCACTTACGCCATCCAAGAGAAGCAGCTGGGTACGGCCCATGCCGCACTGATCGTACGCGACCAGATCAAAGACGATTTCATCCTGGTGGCCGGGGACAACATCATCGACGCCCAGGCCATCGCCGACCTTCTGCGGCACAAGGGCGGATTATCTATGCTCGTCACCGATTCGGAGATCCCATCGAAGTACGGTGTGGTCCAGACCAGGGAAGGTCGGGTGGTGGACATCATCGAGAAGCCCGACAAAGGTATGGGGAACATCATCAACACCGGCATCTACCATTTCCCTCCTGAGATATTCGATTACCTGGAAAAAGGGGTGATGTCGGGCAAGGCCGGCATAACTCACGTCATGCACAGCTGCATCTCCAAGCTCCACGTGGAGGCCGTGCGCTCCACCGGCCGTTGGATGGACGCGGTCTATCCCTGGGACCTCATCCGCCTCAACGAGTACGCCTTCAATCTGGCCGGGCAGGAGACATCAGGGACGATAGAATCCGGGGTCAGCTTGCGCGGTCCGGTCTATATCGGAGCCGGCACCAAGATAAGGGCTGGATCGTACATCGAAGGGCCAGCGGTCATCGGCGAAGGGTGCGAGATCGGCCCCTACGCCGCCATCTTCCCGACCACCAGCATCGGCAACGGGGTCCAGGTGGCGCCGTTCACCATCATATACAACTCCATGATCATGAACAACGTCTCCATCGGTTCCCATTCACATCTGTCGCAGGCGGTGATCGACGACGGCTGCCGCATCGGCACCGGGTTCGCCGCCCCTTCAGGACCGGCCCAGGTCCGGGTCGAGGACGAGCACTTCCGGGTGGACAAGGCCGGCAGCATGGTGGGTGAGTTCACCGTGGTCGGTCCGAAGGTCGTGCTGTCCGCCGGTACCGTAATTGGAGCCAACTCGAGGATCGGGGACGGAGCCAAGGTCAGCGGCACCCTCGAGAACAGGAGCATCGTGATCTGATGTGTGGTATAGTCGGATATTCCGGACACCGCCATGCATCGGATGTGCTAATGGAGGGATTGAAGCGCCTGGAGTACCGAGGATATGACTCCGCCGGTCTGGCCATGGTGGAGAAGGATCATCTGACCTTGGTCAAGCGCCAGGGTGAGCTGGACGTCCTGAAACATTCGCTTCCCCGGCTGGAAGGGCACACCGGTATCGGTCATACCCGTTGGGCTACCTGCGGCCGTCCTTCCGACCGCAACGCTCATCCCTTCCTATCCTGCGACGGCAAGCTGGCCATCGTCCACAACGGCATCATCGAGAACTATATGGCCCTCCGGGAAGGTTTGGAGGCCAAGGGGCACCGGTTCACCTCGGACACCGACACCGAGGTGATGGTGCACCTGCTGGAGGAGCATTATGAAAAAGACCTGCGAAAGGCCCTGGTCCTCACCATCCAGGACATTCAAGGTACGTACGCCATTGCGGCGGTAAGAGAAGGCGGCAAAGAGATAGTCGCCGCCCGTAAGGAGAACCCTTTGGTGGTGGGGCTGGGGGTCAAGGAGAACTTCCTGGCCTCCGACGTCACCGCGCTGCTCAGCTATACCAGCAAGGTCCTGTACATTATGGATGGGGAGACGGTCTCGCTGACGCCTTCCGAGGTCAAGATCTACGATTCCGAAGGAACACTGGTAAAACGCGAGCCCTCCATGATTACCTGGTCCGCCGAGGACGCCCAGAAGGGCGGTTTCGAGCACTTCATGCTCAAAGAGATATTCGAGGAGCCTAACGCCATCCACAACACGTTGCTCGGTGCTCAGGACATGATCGAGAACGGGGAGGTGTTGCCCAACACGGACTTCCAGTCCATCAAGATCGTGGCCTGCGGTTCCTCCTATCACGCGGCCATGGGAGGCAAGTACGCCATGGAGGAGTTCGCCGGTGTGCCCACCACGCTCGAACTGGCCTCCGAATACAGGTACTCGCCCGGGGCGCGCGAATGCCCGCTGGTGATCCTGGTGACCCAAAGCGGGGAGACGGCCGACACGCTGGCTGCGGCCAGGGAGGCCAAGCGCCGCGGCTGCCGGACCCTGGCGGTTACCAACGTGGTCGGTTCGACCATCACCCGGGAGGTGGACGAGGTGTTCTACACCCGTGCCGGCCCGGAGATCGGAGTGGCCGCCACCAAGACCTTCCTCACTCAAGCTTTGGCGATGTATCTTCTGGCCATACGCATCGGTTACGCCAAAGGGGTACTGAGCTACGATTCCATGCGCAGCGCCCTATCGTCATTGCGTCAATCCTCCAACATGGTGCAGTCGGTCCTTAACCACGTGCATGACATCGAGATGGCCAGCCGCCTTATCGATCCGTCCGAGCACTGCTTCTTCATCGGGCGCAACATCAACTACCCCACCGTCCTGGAGGGGGCGCTCAAGCTCAAGGAGATATCCTACATCCACGCCGAGGGGTTCGCCGCCGGCGAGCTCAAACACGGACCGCTGGCCCTGCTGGACTCGACCACGCCGGTCATCGCCGTGGCCATCAAGGGCGACCACACCTACGAGAAGATGTTGGCCAACATATCCGAGGTGGCCGCCCGGGACAGCCCGGTGCTGGGCGTGGGGATCGAAGGGGATACGGAACTGGCTAGACTATGCGAGAAGGTCATATACATACCGAAGGTCCATCCCCTGTTCTCTCCCATACCCGTGACCGTGGCCCTGCAAGTGCTGTCATATTACGTGGCCAAGAGGCGCGGGTGCTCCATCGACAAGCCCAAGAACCTGGCCAAGAGCGTGACCGTGGAGTGATCTAAGGCAGGCGTTCCGGGCAGGAGGCCCGGCGGGAACAGGTGGCGCATTTGCCCGGGCGATTGTGATTGCGGTGGGCCTCGCCGGACTTCAATATGCCCCGCATCTCCTCCAGCTTGCCCAGAAGGATGCTCTCGAGATCGGCGGTGAACTCGATCTCATGCTCCATGCCCTCGTACCTGAGCAGGCCGTACGGCGGTCTCTTGCCCGAGTCCTCGGAGATCAAAAGGCAATAGGCCGCCACCTGCAGGATGTGGGAGAACAGCGGCCCTTTAGGGGTGCGTCCGGTCTTCAGGTCCCCGGGTATGAGCTGTCCTCCGATCTCCAGCACAAAGTCCGGGCGGCCGCTCAGGCCATACTTCTCGGACATATAGATAGGGGAGTTCTCCGTCCCCACGTAATGTATCTCCCCCTCCAGTCCTACATCTCCCTTCC
>Ga0247841_10001707_pt1 | contig 47094 bp, 67 predicted proteins | sample LaCruzMarch2015__2_FD_192410 | JGI IMG/M metagenome (GOLD analysis project Ga0247841, IMG submission 192410) | Freshwater microbial communities from meromictic Lake La Cruz, Castile-La Mancha, Spain - LaCruzMarch2015_18m | ecosystem: Environmental > Aquatic > Freshwater > Lake | place: Spain... | reverse complement strand
GTACCATTGGATGTATTCTCAAATGGTTTGGTTATCCTAGATAGGGATAGTAAATTAGCCTTGGAATTAAGGTTTGAATCTAAAACAATCCCTATAGCTGACCTCAATAGACAAGTATTAGAGATTTTAAACTAAATAGAAAACCCCGATTACTCGGGGTTTTTTGTTAACTAATGGATGGGTATTTAGAATCTAATTCATCGATAACACTAAATGGGGATCCACCTATCCCTGAATAACGAATATCGTCAAATCCGTTTTCCTTTGTTATCATAGAGTCTTTTTCATTAATGGCTCCTGTATATTTGTCAAAACCTTTCTTATGTTCAATCTTACCAGTACCAGGGTTATACGAACCCCAATCAGCAGGTCTATCAGGACCAATAGGTTCAATGTAATATGTTTTTCCTGTTCTATAGGAATGAACAATGAAACGGCCACTCTCGTCTCGGTCAGTTAAGAATTTCTGTCGAAACTCTTGAGTTGTTTTGTTAGGGATTTCTCATAATTAAATCTTTTAATTTTTCAATCGTTATTTCACCAAAGTTCTTTTCTGTTACTATCCTGTAATTTTGGTGAATACTTACAGGGAATAATATTAATTGGACCGTACCCAAACGTGTAGTGTAAATCCAAATTCTTCTATATGTGTCGGCAAATAATACCTCTAATTCCTTTCTCATTGTTTCAAAATATTAGTGACCCTGGAGGGGCTCGAACCCTCAACTTACATTAAATTCTTTTTTTAATCTATGACATCTTTTATAATTACCACCTTTAGCTACCAATCCCACATTTAACAACGCTTGTCTCATGTTCCATTCATTTACTAAAAGTGATTCTAATAATTTTTCATCAGATATCTTATGTCTTTTATTTGTCTTATTTCTTCCTCTCCAAGTATCAGTTAATGAATGGCAATTGGGACATAACATTTCTAAATTATCACGTTTATTATTATTTCTATTACCATCTTTATGTTCTAACTCTAAAGTTATAGGATTACCCAACCACCCATTTAGTTCACATAAATTACATTTACTGTCTTGTTCATAAATTATTCTATTCCTTAAATTATTAAATTTTAAATCTTCATAATTAGATTCTAATATCTTTTTTTTATGGTTAAGTCTTCTTGTTTCACCCACTTTTAGATAAAAATCTTTTGGTCTATTTTTATTAGCTACTTCAACCTTTTCTGAAGCCTTCGCTGAAATAGATTTCTTTTTTTTATCATTTTCATCCCAATCTCTACTGTTTCTACAAATGCTTGAACAATAATTAACTAACCCTTTCTGTGGTTCAAACTCTTCACCACATTTTTTACAATTCTTCATAATCTCTTTTATAATAAATATTAAGTCGAACCCATAAAAACTATAAAATTAAAAATACTTAAAACTTGTCCTCCCGTCTGGAGTTGAACCAGACCCTAACGGTTAAAAGCCGCTTGCATACACCAGTTTGCTACGAGAGGTTACTCTACCAATTGAGTTACAAAGTCATTTGTGGATGTTGCCGGATTCGAACCGTGTGATAAACCTCTTGGACGGGGTGCACACCAACCGTCACTTAACACCCATTTGTACGCCTGAAGGGAGTCGAACCCTCATAATTCTGGTTAAAAGCCAGTGCCGAATGCCTTTACGGATACAGACGTATATAAAATAAAAAATCCAAGTCGTTTCTGACTTGGATATGATATTAATTGTTTTTCAATTAAGATAATAGTCTAAGCCAACCCCTCTCGGGCTTTTTAAATTTGAATATTTTCTTAACAGTTTTCATTTTCTTTTTAATTCTTTAGAGGATCTGGTCAGATTCGAACTGACGATACCTTTCGGTTACAATTTTGCAGATTGTTGGTTTAAACCACTCACACCACAGATCCATATTTTATTTTAGTGGACACAGGGGGAATCGAACCCTCTAATCAACTCATTGCAAGTGAGTGAGTCTGCCTTTGACTTCTGGCCCTTATTTGAGTAGGTAACGGGAATCGAACCCGCTCTGTTTCTGATTGGAAGTCAGATGCACCACCGTTTATGCGTCACCTACGGTTTATTATTTCAATTTATCAATCATTAATTCAAAATTTCCAGTTATAGTTTTCGGATCAATTTTAACTATTCTATTTTCAGATATTATATATACAAGTAATATATCTGTTCCGTTTTTATCGAATGGTATTTGTTTATTTAATTTTCCTTGTCTAATTCTTACCTTATGTTTACCAGATTTAGTTAAAAGTACTTGATGTTTTAACTGAAACTCTCTGAATAACGTTATCTTTCTCTATAATCATATCATTTTTAGATGCCGTCCCAAAAGGTAAATAAACAGTATAACCTTCATCAATAAGATAAGCTAATGCCTTTGATTCACCGATATTTCCTTGTAAATTACTATTCATTTTAAAATTTTTGGCGGTCTATGCGAGACTCGAACTCGCTTCAATTGCGTGACAGGCAATCATGTTAACCCATATACTAATAGACCTTTTGTGTCGAGTAGGAGGGAATTGAACCCCCATGATGCCCAAGTCCCAAACTTGGTGGCTTACCTGATTAGCCCACTACTCGTTTTATCTTGTCGCGTGAGTGGGATTTGAACCCACGTGTTCCTATTTCCAAAATAGGCTAGATAAGCCATGCTCCTATACCACGCGTTTTATTTCTTGAGCGAAAGACGAGATTCGAACTCGCAACCTTCTGATTGGCAACCAAAAGCTCTACCATTGAGCTACTTTCGCGTAAATTGCTGAGAATTTTCGACTTGAGTGTTTTTTCGCGTTCTTCCAACTGAACTAACCCCCAATTTTATTTTTGGTTGGGGATGAAGGATTCGAACCTCCGACCTCGTCTTTGTAATAGATGTAACTCTAATCACCGCTTCAACAATTTTAATATTTTATAAAAAGAACAGAGAATAATGATTTGAGTGTTTTTTCCAAATTCAAAAGTTTGATGTAACTCGTAATCTCCGCTTCTATTCTTTTTAATATGTCAATGAACTAATTTCTTGTACACCTGATGGGAGTCGAACCCACATAACCTCGGGTAAGAACCGAGTCCGAATGCCTTTACGGATACAGATGTATGTTGTGGGGGTAGTAGGATTCGAACCTACTCAGTCTAAAGACGACTGTTTTACAGACAGTTACAACTCTCCAGCGTTGCCGTACCCCCAATTTAACTATAAACAAAAAACCCACAACTTTCGGTTGTGGGTTTTTTTAAACTCTTAATCTCGTACTTTTTAATTATAAGACAGAATTAGACACACCACAACCATTCAAGGTACAGCCTTTATCGGCTTTCCCTGCTTTCGGAGTATTTTGATATGTATAATTTGTTTTCATCGTTTTTACTTGTTTATAGTTTTAAGGTTTTAATTGTAGACCTACCCCCGTTTATATATCGGTCTTTTATTGGGGGACTCCATAAAACCAAATAGGAGTCACAACTTTTAATAAATATACACAAAAATGATAAAGTATCAACGCCTTGTGTAAAATTTTATTTATTTAAATTTCTAATACAAAGATAGTAATTTTTTTAATCCGTCAACCGCTTTATTGAAATTATTTTTCCTTTTTCTGCTTCACCAATAAATTCATACCAAGTATTGTCAATACCTAAGTTACCTAAGTAACTATAGAACCTAAATTGACCAGTATAATCAGAATCGACTATTCTAACATTTGTTTCTCTCAAACAACCAAATAATGGGTTTTTAGGATCAGGTCTTTCTGATAATGGTACTGTATCAATGTCAAATTCCTTTATTTGGATTTTGTATTTAGGACTTCCAGTGAATGAATGTCTAAACTTGATGTCTTTATCTTCTACAATATAAACATTAGTTAACATATTTTCAAAATCTTTTGTTTGCCAATTTTTAAGTCGTGACCTTTCATTCTCCGTTAAATCAGGTAGTATTTTATTATCCACTATTATATTGTCAAACATTCCCATTTTAACTTACTTTAATTTTATTTTGTCCACAGGTCTTACACCCTGTTTTTTTTATATTTTCTTCTTTTGTTGCTTGTAAATCTACCCCAATTTGGGTTAGACTACCACCACTATATTTGTTATAAAGTCCAAACCCCGCAGTCCAAATAAAACTTCCTGCCAATATCATTTTTGATACGGTTGGATTTACATCTGTAAAGATACCAATTATTGAGTTAACAGACAAATAAACTGCCGTTACAAACCATACAACTAATCCCGCTGCAAATGTGATGTTTATAAATTTTTTCATATTTTAATATATTATGTGTGCGTTATCGTAAATTATTCTCATTTCAATATCACCTCTAGTTTCATCATAGACTATCTCGTGATTTAGTGATTGAATTTGAGCCCCATCTAACGCCCATTTTTCAATCACACTTCCAACTGGATCTAATTTTGATAGTTCAATATGTTTTTTGTAATCACGAGCTAATCCTATTCTACCATCGTTGGGATTAAATCCCTCCACCATCCAATCACGGAAATAATCTACAGATGAGTTTTCACCAATAGGGTCTACTAATTTAATTTCAAGTGGTTGCCATTGTTGTCTAAAATAACCACTATGTGTGTGATGTGTTCCATAACCTGCAGGAAATCCTTCATGTATTAAGTTAGAAGTGGGTCTTCCTTCTCTATTAATTCTAACAAAAAAACTCTGTACACCCCTGTTATGGTCATGAATATCCATAATGTATCTATATATCATCATTGGTTCATAAGCAACAGGTATGGTCATAGTATCACCTTCTCGTACATAAACACCTGGTGATAGAAAACGTGACTTTTTCTCAAGGCCCATTGAATGGGGCTTAATATAATGTTTAGGGGTTAATCTAGTTGGAATATTACTCATATATAAAATATATATCTTTTAGTTCGTTTTGTGAACTTTAAAATATTTATATTATAGTGAAAAGTGTAATATCAGAAATCGTTAAAATAGAGTTATTAAAATCTCTAATATCGGAAGGTCGTGTAGAAGATGTGAAAGCAAAATACTCACAAGATATTGATGTAATAGATTATTTTGTAAGTCAAGATCCATCAGGTAATAACAAATACCTGCCTTGGATGATGAAGACGTATAAACAAATCCCGTCTGATGCACCAGAAGGTGTTAGAACACAAGCAAAAGAATTAATACCCAACTTAATCAAAGGGTTTCATCAACATTCAGCTAGATTAGAAAAAAAAGACATTAACCAATATAAATCATTGGGTGAATTATTCACTGTTATTAATCCAGTTATTAAAGCTGCTGAAGAGAAATCGGTTAAAAAAGAAAAAGAAGAAAAGGGTGTTAAAAAAATATATGAAGATGCTGACTGGTTATTTTTACAACCCTTAGAATATGAGGCGTCTTGTAAGTATGGAGCAAATACTAAATGGTGTGTTGCTTCAAAAGAGACAGTACAACATTTTAAAAATTATTCGAAAAGTGGGTTACTACTTTTTTTAATTCATAAAAAATCAAATAATAAATTTGCCTTCTATATTAATTTTGGGGATAATGATAGTCTTGAACTGGCTTTCGATAACGTAGAAATTTATAACCCAATTGATACAGATATTTCTGATAACGGTACTGGACTTGTAGATGATGTTAAAGGGTTTTTAGATGGATTAGTTCACGGTGAATTGGAAGATTATTTAGCTCAAGATGAAGATATTTACGATAACGAATTAGAGTTTTATAAAATTAGAACAGATGGTACTAGAAGACATATAACAACAGAGTATGATTCAGGTGACCTTCATGAATATGTTGTTGATGAACTTATGGAATATTTGTTACCTGGTAAAACAACCGCAGTAAAATCGAAAAGGGCTTTAAATATGATTGGTCTTGATTTTAGTTTGGGTAAAGCCAAAAGAGGCCAACCAATACCTTGGTCAATACATGAGTTGGGTAACCCTAAACTTGTAGTAGAAAGTGGTGATAATTTTAAAGATTTTATTAGTGATTTAGGAATTGACGAGATTGTCGAAGAGGCACTCAATGATATGAGTTTAGATGATATATACACCGAAGTTATTAAAAAAAATAACTTACCTTATCTTATTATAGGTGATGGTTTTGACGATTCAGTAGTTCAAAAGAAAGAAGTTATACCTGATAATATTATGTCAGAAAAACAAGCTAAAGCTATATTAACTAAGTTTAATGAGGTTAAAAATAGAACCATAACTGAGGAGAAAGAAAAGAAGGAATCAATAATAAAAAAATTAATCACAAACATTAAAATTGATGAAAGATACCTTGATATGGCCTATCTCTGTAAAGATAGTGCAGGGGGGATTGCTCATTGTATTTCCGAACGTAATGGTTCATCTATATTTCATGTAGATATTGGTTGGAGAAACCCTAAATCGGGTAGAATGTTACGTAGATCTATAAATGATGTTAGGGCTAAACTATCAGCTGAAACTGGAATTAGTATGGGTGGAGAAGAATTTATTAGTATGTTATTTAAAGAATTATTAAAATCACGTGGAGTAAAAAAATAGAAAAATGAGAAAGAACGATAAATTAAAGAACATTCAAGAAGCTAATAAAAAATTACTAGGTGAATCAATTCCCGATGAAATTCAGGATCGTTTGAATAATTTGAAATCACAATACGGTCTTACAGATAACGGACCTGATGATTGTAAAGAAATTGCCTTTAAAATTTGGAACCATTTAACCAGACAAGCACCTGAAGATTTGGGTGATTCAGAAGAAAATAGAAATACTTTTGAAGAAATGTGGGAATGGTATTCTCATAATGATAAAGATTATTTCCGACGTTATGTTAAATGAAACACTAGGTCAGTAAATAAAAATAATTAATGAGAGTACACATAAAGAATATAAACGCATCTCACGAAAGGGTGGAAAACTTTTTAAACCAACTTATAAGACGTAATGGGTGGGTACTTACAAAGGATACGTATACAATTGAAGATGTTACTGAACAACAATATGAACAAATGTTGGAGTTTGAAATAGAATTAAAAGAAGAAGAAGGTTCAGTAATTTTTATAAAGAAAAACGGATTGTAAAAAACATAATATATTATGAAAGTAACTGAGAAAACACTTGAGGATGCAATACGTAAAACTGAAGAAAAGCTTGAGTTACTTAAATCACAACTCCAAGTTTTGAAACATCAACGTATGATTGACCTAAAGACAGAAGGATTTAATAGATTAAGAAAAATTATAAAAGAAGAAACCCTTAGAAAACTCTAAGGGTTTTTTGTTTGTAGCCTCCAAATCTTAAGTAATCCAGCATGTACTTTTCTATGACAGTTAGAACAAAGTATAACACATTTATTAATTTCTTCTTTTATTTTATCGATTGAATATGTGTTATATCTTAAACTAGAAATGTTATGATTTTTCGTTGTTTCATCTATATGGTGAAAATCTAAACAAACACGTTCTGATTCATCACAAAAATAACATTTTTTATTTAATTTAAAATCTCTATACCATTTAGCCGTATCTTTTCTTCTTTTAGAACTTTTTTTTATATAATAGTCACGATTTTTCTCATAACTTTTTTTTCTGAGTTCTTTATAACACAACCTACAAGAATGGTGTTTTAAACCTTTTTGTTTGTTCCTCCATAGAAATTCATCTATCGGTTTTTCTATTTCACAGATATTACAAATTTTTGTCTCCATATTAATAAATATACGGACTAACCAAAAAATTCGTATCAGTGGTTTATAAAGGACTCGAACCTTTTCCAAAACCTTCGCAGGGTCTTATGCTATCCATTACACTAATAAACCTTTTGACCCCCAGGAAGGATTCGAACCCTCATACATCCATTACAGTTACTTGTTTCGAAGACAAGGCTGGTACAGGGGGTAGCTTCATGTGCTCTCCATTACACCAGGAGGCCTTTTAGTAGGGATGCTAGGACTTGAACCTAGTTTAAATGTGTATAAGACATCTGTGCTAACCCATCTACTACACCCCCATTTGGCGGAGAGATACAGAGTCGAACTGTGCCCGACTGAACGGGTTCTTGTTTTCCAAACAAGCGAGGGAACCACTCCCTGCCTGAACTCTCCTTTTTTGCGGAAGTGGTGAGTATCCATCTCACTCAGGTTTTACCCCCTAAAAGTTTAGCAAACTTTCCTCTTTAGCTATTGAGTACACTTCCATTTTGCACGTTCTGTAGGAATCGAACCCACCCGCTAGAGTTTTGGAGACTCTGCCGACACCTTGCCTGTAGAACGTATGGTAGTAACGGTGGGAGTCGAACCCACTTTTCCCATCTTATCAGGATGGTTCCTAAACCGTTCAGACACGTTACTATATTTGCGGAGATGGAAGGGATTGAACCTACGACCTTAGAGTTAACAGCTCTCTGCTCTACCACTGAGCTACACCTCCGTATGAATTTTTAACGTTTCTTGCTAACGGCAATCCGACAAAAATTCTAAAATTGTCTCCTATCTAGCTGACCAGGTAGGACTCGAACCCACAACCCTCCCGCTAACAACGGGCAGCTCTTCCTTTAATAGCTACTGGTCAATTTTTTTGGGTGAATGACGGGACTCGAACCCGCAATGCCTACTTTCACAGAGTAGTGACTTTACCATTTGTCTACAATCACCATATTGTATTCTTGCGGAGAGTGTAGGAATCCAACCCTGTCTTGTGAACCGCTGCTGATTTCAAATCAGCCTGTATCAGCAGATACGCCACCCTCCTTGTTTATCAAAATGTCAAATAACAAAAAACCCACCATCATTTTCATGAGGTGGGTTAGATATTTTAAATTACCTTTGCCGTTTATTTTGTACGTTCAAACAAAACACACCTCATAGAGTCCGAGCTATTAATTCGGTTACTATTACTATTCGATATGTGATGCCAGTTTTTCATTGTTGTTTTACTTCTTTTAATAATTATACTACAAAGATACAAAAGTTCTACGACTTGTCAAGTATTTTTTTAATTTATTTTTTATTAGGATGTAGTCCAGAATGATGAATCTGTAGAATCAGTAGCACATTTATAACAGTCACCGTTTTTTCCACATATATTAGTTTTCCTTTTTCTCGGAATTTAATTCATCAATCATTTTTTTAACTTCAGCCGCCTTTTCATACTTTTCGTTTTCAACCAAGTAGTCCAAAGTTTTCTTAAGTTTCTCTAGTTTAACCTTTTTAAGTTCTTCAAGGTTTGGTCTCTTTTTATAAGAATCTCTGAACCTTGAAGTCCATTCTTCTGGCATCTTCATATCATCTTCGTTCTTATCAACATCACCAGGAAATGAAGACCTCATGAAAGAACTAAAAGAAATTGACCCGTCTTCCGATGTCCAATTTTTTGATTCCCATTCTCCATTTTCATCTTTACCCTTCTCAGTATTCATATCTTCTTCAGGAATATTAAAGTCATTCTCACGTGGGGTTAAATTAATGAATTGAAATTTTAATGGGTTACCACCATTTTTATCGTTAATCATTTTCATTAAATCTTCAATGTCTCTCTGCCATTGATTAAAATCCCTGCGGAATCTTCTATCATTAATCATTCGATTGAATTCTTCCCAACGACCAAAAAAATCATCACCAAATTTATCACCCTTAAAATCATCATCATTAAAATCTGCCATAATAATTATTTTTATATAAATATCGTTATGAAAGGTATTTTGTCAAGCATAAAAAAGAGGGAGATTAATCCCTCTTCTTTTTTACTTAATAATTGTTACATGTCCAACTAAATCATGTGTTTTAGGACTAATCTTCTCTTTGATATGGAGTTTCCAAACATAGGTATCATCTTTAACAAACTCACCTTTATATGTACCATCCCAAGGAGTACCAGATTTTGTTGAGTAATAAATTTGTTCACCCCAACGGTCAAATATCCAAAATTCATAGAATTCAGCTCCAGTTACAACAGGATAGAAAACATCGTTTCTACCATCATCATTTGGTGTGATAGCGTTTGGTACATAGACAGCGAATATATCATTTATAATTACCGTACTATATGCCACATCACTACATCCGGCTTGTGTTGTTACAACTAATTGAACAGTATATGTCCCAATTTCACTGTAGGTGTGTATTGGAGATACAAAAATAGATGTACTTCCATCACCAAAACTCCAAGAATTAGAACCTGGTGTACTTAAGTTAGTAAACTCAACCGTTGGTGACATAATGTCAGTAACTTTAGGGTTAAGTGTAAACTGTGCAACAGGTACTGGTTGTGCGTTAGCCACAATAATATTTGAAGTATTACTACAACCGTTATTATCTGTAACTGTTAACATTGCACTGTAGGTACCTGGTGTTGGGTAGGTTTGACTTGTTGTACAACTTGTATATGGAATGTTGTTTATCATCCATAAACAGTTTGAAGAGTTAGGTGTTGTGTTTGTGTACTTAACCGTTAATGGTACACAACCTAATAAAGGTGTTGTTGTATAAGTTACTATAGGTCTTGCGTTAACAACCACCGTAGTAGTAGTTGTTATATTAGGGCTACAACCGTCAGAAATTGTAACGGTATAAAAAGTTGTTGCTGAAGGTGTTACACCAATTGTTTGACCTGAACCACCTGGACTCCATACAAATGTATATGGACCACCAGTACCACCATTAGCGTTTGCTGAAATGGTAGATGATTGACCAGCACATACCGTAGAAGGTGCTGAACTAGCTAAACCATTAAGGTTTGTATTAACAACTACTGTGATATTACTTGATATAGTACAACCATTAGCATCTGTAACGTTTACAGTGTAATTTGTTGTAACTGTAGGTGATACACTGATATTAGAAGTAATTCCACCATTAGACCAGTTATAAGTATAACCTGGAGTTCCACCACCAACATTTGAATTTAAGTTAGAAGATTGTCCAACACAAATTGTTACTGGTGAAGCGTTAGGGTTAATTGTAAGTGAACTAGGTTGACTTACAGACATACCCGTTAAAGCTATTTGACAACCATTTAAATCTGTGACAATAACTGAGTAAGTTCCTGCACATAAACTAACTATTGGGTTAGTGTTTCCACCATTAGACCAGTTATAAGTATAACCTGGAGTTCCACCACCTACGTTTACAGATGTTTGACCATTACATACGTTAAAACAAAGTATGTTAGTTATAGAACCATTTATAGTTAATGCTGGTGGTTGAGTTAATGTAGTTGTTACTGTTCTAGTACAACCATTTTGGTCTGTAACTACTATCATATAGATACCAGCTGTTAACCCACTAAATGTTGGTGATAATTGATTAGGTCCCGCATTTATTGAATATAAATAATTAGGTCCTACACCACCAGTAGCTGATGTTGTTATAACACCATTATTACCACCAAAACAAGTTACATTAGTTTGAGTGGTACTTGTAGTTAATAACGGTGGTTGAGTAATTGTATATGTCTTTATAATTTGACATCCTTTGGTATCTGTTATTGTAACAGTATAGTTACCAACTGGTAAATTAGTAGCTACTTGAGTATTTTGAACTGGATTTGTTGTCCAAGTGTAAGTGTAACCTGGAGTTCCACCTGCTGGTGTAACCGTTGTACTTCCATTATTACCACCAAAACAAGATACGTTAGTTTGTGAACCAGTAACTGTTAATGAAGTTGGTTGTGTTATAGTAACAGTTGATGTTGCAGAACAACCGTTAGAACCAGTCACAGTTAATGTGTAATTACCTACTATAAGATTAGTTGCGTTTGGTGTATTTTGAACTGGTACTGAATTCCAAGTATAAGTGAATGGACCTACACCCCCAACAACGTTTGAATTTGCTGAACCATTGTTACCACCAAAACAAGATACGTTAACCGTTGTTGGTATAGTAACCGTTGGTGCTCCAGTGTTTAATACGTTTGCTACTGCTGTTGCAGTACAACCACCAACACCTGTAACTGTTACAGTATATACACCTGACAATAAGTTAATTGCTGTTTGTGTTGTTTGACCATTTGACCATAAATAAGTGTACGGACCTACCCCACCTGATGGATTTGCTGTTGCTGAACCGTTTGGTAACCCACAAGTTGTATTAACAACAGTTGTTGTAACAACAATTTGAGTTGGTTGTGTTATAATAACTGATGCTGTTTTGATACAACCGTTTAAATCTTTAACTGTAACAGTGTATGTTCCAGCTGGAAGGTTAGTTGCTACTTGAGTGTTCTGTACTGGTAAGGAAGTCCAAGTGTAAGTATAAGGACCAACCCCACCCGATGGACTGACACTGGCAGAACCAGTACTTCCACCAAAACAAGTTACATTAGTTGATGTTATTGAAGCGTTTAATATAGGTGGTTGTGTAATGTTAACTGTTGCTGTCGCTAAACAACCAAGACTATTAACTGTTACCGTATAAATTCCTACAGGTAGATTGGTTGCTACTTGAGTATTTTGACCTGGAGTTGAATTCCAGGTGTATGTGTATGGTCCACCCCCTAAAGGTGTGGCTGTGGCCGAACCAACACCACCAAAACAAGTAACACTTGTACTAGCGGCAGTAGTTGTAATGGAACCAGTAGATGTAATCATTACAGTAGTTGTTTTAATACAGTTATTAACGTCTTTGACTGTAACAGTATAGATACCCGCACCTAAATTATTGGCGGCTTGAGTATTTTGAACTGGATTTGAATTCCATGTATAGGTATAAGGTCCAACACCACCAAGAGGACTAGCTATAGCTGAACCATTTAATTGACTACATGTTGCGTTAACCGTAAGTGTACCAATTGTTAAGTTAGGTGGTTGTGTTATTGAAACCGTTGCAGTAGATATACAGTTATTATTATCTTTAACAGTAACAGTATAGTTACCAGCTGGTAAATTAGTAGCTACTTGAGTATTTTGAACTGGATTTGAATTCCATGTATATGTAAAAGGTGTGGAACCTAAAGGTGTGGCTGTAGCTGAACCAACACCACCGAAACACAATATGTTTGTTGCGGCAGCTGTTGTTGTACAACAAGACATTACTGCCGCAAATTGATAATTAGGGTCACCTTGACAAGCAATAGAGGTCCAAGAACCAGATTCACCGTCACCAGTTGTGTTAATAGAAACATTTAAACTTGTACATGTTGGATTACATACCGCTTTAGTTTGTATGGACCAACAAAAATTCCAGTTAGGTGTTGAACATAAGTCACCAAAATTATTACCAGGGTTAGCGTCAGCAGGAAATGTGTAGTTAAAGGCAAAACCAGGCCCCCATACTGAGGCGTTAGCTGAACTTGTCCAAGTATTATACCAACCCCAAGTCCCACTACCACCACAAGATGCTGGTGGGGTTGTTGTAAGAGTAGCTAAATTCCAACCACAACCAAATGTAGGTACAACTCCGTGTAACCAGTTTGCACTTACTTGTGTGTATTGTGTGATATTATAACAAAAGTTAACCGTTGTTCCTGGTGCGTAAGTACCGTTTACTGGAGGTGGGTTAACTGTTAAATTACTATTTTGTAAACAGTTATTACAATCATTAGTTGCATTAACCGACATATTAAAGTTACCTGACGTGATATTATTCATACCACTTATTTGAATAAAATAAGTTACTCCAGGTGTAACTGGTTGAAACACTGCTGTATTATTACCGCCTGCAGTACCATTATTATCACAATTAACGCCAATTAAACCAGCACAAGTTCCTCTCCATAATGTAATAGCGGGATTAGCTAAAAGTGGTGTAGCTCCAGGGGTAATATTAATATTAACCTGATTTCCTGAGGCAACAAATGAATACCAAACGTCCAAAGCTGGACCTGGTTGATTACCCCCACTTTGGCAACCTAATAATGTTGTATAAGGGTTAGGCGCTGTCGCATTTATATTTGTACCAACTACGTTCACCGCGGTACCAACACCTGATGGACAGGCTGCTGGAACTGGTAATGTTCCTAAATTTTGTGCGGTATTACAATTATCATTTGCTGGTGCTTGTGACCAAGAAAACAATGTTGCAAGTAAAAATGTGGTTATTAAAAGTATTTTTTTCATATTTCTTATTTCTCTTTATGGGTGTATAATGCAATTATATAGGGTTGTTGTCCTGGTGCTTGTGGTATTGAACCACTAGGTATAACCAATCTAAAAGTTGGTTTAACATAGTCAGGATCACGATAATCTGAATAGGTATTAATATCTATTAATTTCCCCATAATAGCAAGTTCTTTAGCTGATAATAGTTCAACTTTGAAACCATTTACAAATGTGATTGTATCACGTTTTGTTTTTAACCTATAAGATTCTAGATTGGCATTACTAATGATAGGGGAATACTGTTCAAAACCAGTAGTGATGATGTTGAATGTTGATTGTGATTTAATGTGTTGTGTTAAACATAATGTTAGAATTATGGTTAAAAAAAATTTAATGTTTTTCATTCTAGTTTGGGTTTATTTGTTATTAGTACAATATTCTATAAATATAAAATGTAACGCCTTTAAATTAAATAAGATATAGATACTTCGTGAAATGTCGGTTTAAATGAGTGAGCAAAAAAAAGACGTAAAAAATTACGTCCTTATTAGTAGCGTGAGACTGGAGTCGAACCAGTTATTTCAAGGCTTATGAGACCTGCGTGATTTTCCGTTTCACCCCCCCGCAATATTTGTACACAAAGAAGGATTTGAACCTTCACCCACTTTCGTGGACATAACTCAGTTTGTTGTCTAAAGATTTGTTTTTTATCTATCTATTAATCTATAATATAATATATATCTAAACCCACTAAAGAAATACTGTACAGTACTCTCGTTGGTGGAGATAATTGTGATTCATCTTACCCCCTCTTAATTGGGGACTATCTATATGATAGAAGAATTCTCAAAATCCATATTCCACCACTGTATCCCTACAGTCTTAAAGGTCGGAGGGGGGTCACCTTACATCGTCGATGATTCATTTTTGAGACCCAAACTTCAATCCCACCACGAATGGTGAAATATTAGAATAAGTATGCCTACCCAAGGGTCTTGCTGATTTTTTAGGTAACTCCAGCAATATCCTACTTTAGATTTTCAAACAAGTTATACGTGTCTACTGATTCCGCCACTTGTGTATGTAAAAGAACTTATTTAGAACTCTTAATGAACTCAATGGCTTGTTCCTTGGTTTTAAAACCACCTTTCACCAATGTACCACCCTTACAGACTCTTATGTCATGTGATGTTGCTTGTGACTTACCGTTAGCAGCTTTAGACATACTATACAATTGTCTGATATCTAAGTTATCTACCTTTGTGATATAATCCCCTAGTGTGGTCTTTTTTGATGTTCTTGCCATTTTTTTAGTATTAAAAGTTATTTTTTAGTAGCGGGAAGATGAATCGAACACCTGACCTTTGGATTATGAGCCCAACGAGCTACCTCTGCTCTATCCCGCAATATTTGTACAGAAAGAAGGATTTGAACCAATTCACGACCTACTTCGATTCCGAAGAATCTTTTTCAGTCATTATTCTCTTTCTTCAACTATGGTCTGATATGGGAGTCGAACCCAATCTTTATAACCGTATTCAGACTCAAATAAATATGTCGAATAAGAAAATAACGCGTCTGCCAGTTTCGCCATTTCTGTATTTGTACCGAGAGAAGGACTTGAACCTTCAAGGTCTACTGCCGTTCCAGAAGGAACTCTTTCGACCACTACTATCACTCATTACTCGACTTGTAGGGTTCGGACCTACTCCTTCCCCTTCAGAGGGGGACATGCTGCCTGTTACACTAAAATCATTCGTGAGTGTGGATAAGTAACGTGTTTACCGTTTCACCACCTCAGCTTGTGTTGACTAACCCTCAACTGCGTTTAACCTCTACAGTATAGTTTTGAATAAGACTCTTTCATTTCAGAAAGACTGTGAATTATTTCAACAGTACAAAGATATAAACTTTTTTGATTTCTGTCAACTATTTTTTAATTATTTTAAATATTCTTTTAACTCAGTATTACCTTTAGTATAAGCAGGTGTAAATGGACAATGTCTACTAATTAAATTACAGATTTCTATAAATTCATTATGTGATAATTCATGTTTCATTACATTTACAAACTTATAAACCCATTGAACATTTCCGACTATGTAACCTTTAGATGAATCTATTCTATCTAATGATGCGTTTTCTGGTGTTCTAAATTCTGAATTTTTTGGTGAAATTACCAAATTTATATTAGTATAAGGACATTTTCTATCCTGTTTGTTGTATACATCCCACAAATATTCTATTGTAACATCAAAATTTTTTCCTCTTTTCTTAGCTGCCTTTTTATAGTAAGAAAATGTTCTACCATTTATACCTTCATAACCAGACCATTGCCCGTTAGTCGTACCTTTATTAATCCCACGACAACCACAATTATCAACACAACCTTTTTTTACATCGGGTTTTCTTTTAATTGTGTCATTACCACATAATTCACATCTAAATTTCCAATATTCTACTTTATTGTGATGTGAAAATTCTATAGCTGTTAAATTCTTAAACCTTAACCCTGAAATGTTAATACTATTTTTATTCATATAAATCTTTTTAAATAAATATATAGTACCAATAAAAAAGGTGAGGTTGTTGTAAATAAAAATACATCAATCTCCCTTTAATCCTCTAATTTAGATTTGTCTCTTAATTTAGTGGATCCTTTATGGTGAAATGGTTCATATGGGCAAAATAAACAACCCGAACCACAACATTTACCTCTCTTTTTAAGGTAGTGTTCCGTTAGAATTATCTGACCCTTTTCCAAGTAGTAATCTAATCCTTCTTCGAATTTAATCTCTCTTCCTTCCATTATCTCTTCTTTTTAGCCTCTTCAACTTTTTTCTTCTCTTCTTCTAATCTGTTACGACGACGCTCGAGACGATTTTGGTATTTAAGTTCCTTTTCTAATGCCTCACGGAACTCGGTAAGGGTATTAATCATGGTATCTACTTTATGAAGAGCGTTTTGACGGTCTTCTTTAGTGTAATAGTCGATAGCTAAACTAATAGTACGACTACAATCGGCAATACCTAGATGGATATCCACCCATCTGTTACCTTTTTCTACATCATCATCTCTTTCTTTTGTGATAGATGCTACAATGTTGGCCATAGAATGATGACCTGGCAAGTTAAGAAATTCTCTCTTGCTAAAAATTACTTTGTCTTTGTTTTCCATAAATTGACGGTGCTTGAGTTTTAGTTCTCAAGCATACTCGTCAATTTTCTAATTGTGTTTTTCATTTTCATTTCTTTTATTTACCACCCATTATGTATGGTTTCCAATCTTCATGCATTTTGTTCATCTTATTGATGAAGAATAAATAATTTGGTGTGAAGGGTTTGTAACTCAACTTCATATTAGTTTCATCCAACATTCTATCACCTTTAGTTATGTTACAACTCATACAACAAGTTGCCAAGTTATTCCAAGAGTTTGGTCCGCCCTTACTCTTTGGGATAACGTGGTCAAGGGTTAATGCATCCTTGGATCCACAATATAAACATTTATATTCGTCACGTCTATAGATATTGTATCTAGAAAGTGTAACTCTCTTATACGGAAAATAAACAAACTTTGTTAATCTAATTACAGATGGTCTGTCATAAGCCTTCTTATCAGTCATGATGGATTCACCCTTAGTTGTAACAACTTCAGCCTTACCTTTATACACTAACCTAAAAGCTCTTTTAAGAGACATAATGGTCAACGGTGTATAGTCCGCGTTCAAAATCAAAATCATATGTCCTCCTTTATTTTTCATTAGTGACCAAGGTGGGAGTCGAACCCACACACCTTACGGTACCAGCTTCTTAGACTGGCGTGGCTGCCATTACACCACTCGGCCATTTGATGTCTTTCCATCCGTCACGCCTGCTAGCATTTTAGTCCTTATCGGCGTTTAAGAACTTTTTATCTTTAATTCATTTTTCTACCTTTATCCCATCCGTTACAAAGATAGTTATTTAATTCTTCTTTTTTAATTTTTTTATTTTCTTTTCCGTTGGTTACCCAACAAGTTCCAAATTGTGAACTTTTTTCACCAGTTCTTAACTTAGCCTTTTCACTTATTTTTTTCTTACTTTCTTCTTTATGTTTTCTACCTAACCAACTACATGTATCACCCCAAGTTAAACCTTTAAGATTTTTGTAGGTTCTCACACCAACTTCTCTTATTTTATTTTTAAAATCTTCATCATTTTTAAGTTTATCTAAATAAGCCTTCTTACCTGCTAAAGAACATTTTAATTGGTGTTTTTCATCTATAAACCCACCATCACCACCTTCTTTCAGGTTCATCGATGAGGAATCTTTTAATAATTCTTCATTAACTAATTCTTTTTCTCTTTCTTTAAGTGAAATTCTGTCAGATAAAAATTCTAAGATTTCAAATTTAAAATTTTCCTTTCCATATTTGTTTAAAGAACGTCTTAATCTTTTACCAGACCCCAAATAACCATCAGTTAGGTTATTTGTTGAATGCATTCCTACATAATACTTCCCATTTTTAAGATTTGTGGTCTTATAAATGAAATGGTATTCTTTTTCTTTTCTAGCCATAATCGTACTTTAATAATAAATATCATCAAAGTACAAAAACGACCCCAGGTGGAGTGGGTCGGGATTAAACCGACTGGGATAGCGATTCCCTTTCAAATACTTCTAGCCACGACGCTAAAATCCTCACCCCAAATAAACATTAACCCTTTGTACACGCCACAATAGTTTCTCGTAACTATATATACCCCTCGGTGTTATAACGAGCTACACCTACCCCGTATTGTTAATGTTAGAGCCAACACCCAGGATTGAACTGGGGTTTCAGTCTTACCAAGACCGCGTAATAGCCACTATACGATGTCGGCTTTTATTATAAATATTCAGTACCCTCGAGGGGAGTCGAACCCCTAAAATCTCCTGAGTCTAAATCAGGCGCCTTTACCGTTTGACCACGAAGGTTTTTGTTCTCCCATGATTAGGTGTTAAAGAATGACAGTTAGGGCACAATATTTGGAGATTGTCCAAACTGTTGTCAAATCTATCACCATTTACGTGGTGTAGTTCCAATTTTAATTTCTGACCCATCCATTCATTAGTTCCACACATTTCACATTTATTCTCCTTTAACCCATCTTCAATGAGTTTTTTTCTTAACATTGGGGATTTAACTGCGTATTCTTTTTTCGAGTACTCGAGAGCACTTTTTCTTCTAACATCAGTTTTTTTACCCTTTAAACCTTTATTACCTCTATAATCAACACCTATGAGTTTTAGGTATCTTTCTAGTGTTTCAGGTTTACATTTTAATATTTTACATATTTTAGATTTAGATTCATTATCTGAAACCATTTGTAAAATTTCTTCTTTTTTTTCAAAAATATCATGTCTCATATCTATAAATATGGTACACGTAGTATAAATATTACCAGTAGGTAAAATATTTTTGAGACTTGTATGTATACCAGTTCCATCACGAAGGCATTTATTTCACAAATATAGTAATTAAATTATCAATTACCAAATCTTGTACTCCTGACGAGACTCGAACTCGTAAGCCGAAGCGATTGATTTTAAGCCAATTGTGTTTGCCAAATTTCACCACAGGAGCATTTGAGCTAGTGAGAGGAGTTGAACCCCTGTATCTTCTTTACGAAAGAGGTGTAATTGCCGTTATACGACATTAGCTTTTGTAGTCCCAGAAGGAATCGAACCTTCGACAACTTGGATGTCGACCAAGTACTCTACCACTGAGTTATGAGACTATTTGTACCCCTAGATGGAATCGAACCACCTCGTCTTGGATGTAAACCAAGCAGACCACCATTATCTGCTAGGGGCGTTTAGAGGTCCTTCCCAGAATCGAACTGAGTCTATTCCTCATTACAAGTGAGGTGCACCACCATTTGTGCGTAAGGACCATTTGGTACCGTATGTGGGAGTCGAACCCACCGAATCATCCTTATGAGAGATAACTGTACACCAGTACTTACGGCTTGTTTCTTGTGGACTCTCTCGGTTTCGAACCGAACTCTTACCCTCTTCAGGGGTACGCTTTCACCAGATTAGCTTAGAATCCATTATATCTTGTTTTCCCTGGTGGATTCGAACCAAACCGTCATGATGTTCAAAGCATCATATCCTGCCGCTAGACGAAGGGAAATTATATGTTATAAAACAAAAAACCCGAGAAGTTTTTCTTCTCGGGTTCAATCTGTGTTAATATTTTATATGATTAACTTAGACATAGGAACCCGAGATCAGTTTGTGTAAACTGAAATAACACTGTTAGTGTCATCACGAATAATATGTTTGTTAAGTTTTTCATTTGAGTTCTAATTTTTTGTGTTCTTTTAATAAATATAGTACAAAGATAGTAAAAGTTTGTGACTTGTCAAGTATTTTTTTAATTATTTTTTATTAATCTCTATAATGGTAACTTGGGTAGTCTTCGTCACCTCGTTGACCAAATTGTTCGGGAAAATAAATTTTCATTATTATCATAACTTCAGAATCGTTTTCATCGTAATAAACTTCGTTACCGTAAACTTCTATTTTACCAATTAAATCTTCCATTTCATAAAGTGACATTTCACCATATCCAACTTGATGAGCGTCTTCTTGTAGGTCTTGGATATCGTGTTCATCAGCTGTTATATGTGGGAAATTTCCTAAACTCATATTTTCCTTTAGGATTTTCTTAACTAGTCTTTCGACATCGTTCTCTGTTAATCTAATTACTTTTGCCATAATAATATAAATATACAAAAAAAGGTCTGAATAAATCAGACCTTAGTAATTTTGTAAGATATCTTTGTTAAGATTACGCTAAACGTACGTTTACCGCGTTCAATCCTTTTTTACCTTCTTCAATTTCGAATACTACTTCGTCATTTTTACGAATTTCTTCTTTTAATCCTGAGACATGTACGAAGAATTCTTCTTCGGACTCACTCGATTTAATGAATCCAAATCCCTTTGTCTCATTAAAAAACTTTACAGTTCCGTTTTCCATTTTTTGTTGTATTTTAATTTTAATTATACACTAAAGATAGGTTATTCCTGGACGTTGTCAACTGGTTTCTTGATTTCTTCAAGAATTTTCTTATATTCTTTTAAAAGATTTTCATAAGAAGGTAGATCTAACGGTTTTAACCTGTTAAAGTACTTTCCAATTTTAGATTCAGCTGGTGTTACCTCACCACGTTTAATTTGGAACATTAAACTTGCAACTTTTCTCTCTAAGGTGTCAATTTGTTTGTCTGGATTCATATGTTTATATTTTTAATAAAGATAAGGGAAAATTATGAGCAAATCAAAAAATTTTAATATTTATAATGAGATGATACGTATCAAAGATATAATCAAAGAAGAGGTTCTAAGTGAGGGGTTTTTTAAAGACCTAATTAATAAGATATTCTCTTCAAATGATGAGAGTGCTGAAGAAAAAGTACAAAAGATTGAAGATATCACTAAAACCTTAAATAAGTACAATATTAAGTCTGAAGAAATTACTGATTTATTGGATCAGATTTTAACTTCTGAAGGTAGTGAGGATTTAGATTTTGAGTTATTAAAAAGAACTATTAAGAACGTATTACTTAAAAAGGGTGATAAAACTAAGAATGTTACAAAATACTTCAGAAAAATTCTAGGCTCTTTAGGTTCAAGAACTTCTTATGAAGAAAATCTACCAGATGAAGAGTATTATGAACCAGAAGAACAAGAAACATCAATAATACCTAGAAGACAATATAATAAAGAGAAAACAGCTTTACAGATTGAACTTCTTAAAATGCAAGAATGGTTAAAGAAAACTAATAATAGTGTTATTATCTTATTTGAAGGTCGTGATACAGCTGGTAAAGGTTCAACCATTAGAAAATTCACCGAACATTTAAACCCTAGATTCTATAAAGTTGTTACTAAAGACGTTCCAACTAAACAAGAAAGAAAAGATTGGTTTAATCGATATAAAAATGATATTGAACCAGGTAAAATTATCTTTTTTGATAGGTCTTGGTATAATCGAGGTATTGTGGAACCAGTTATGGGGTATTCTTCTTATGAGGAATATGAATCATTTATGGCACAAGTTAAAAATTTCGAAAGGGACTTGGTTAGTCAGGGTAATTTTTTAATTAAATTCTGGTTATCGGTTACTAAAGAGACTCAAGCTAAAAGATTTACCATGAGACAAACATCCCCATTAAATTATTGGAAATACAGTCCCAATGATGCTAAAGCCCAAGAAAAATGGGGTTCATATACCAAATATAAAGAAAGGGTTTTTAAATTAACATCAACTCCTGAGGCACCTTGGGTTGTTATTGATAGTAACGATAAGAGAGTTTCTGGTTTAAATGCAATGAGGTATGTTTTAAATACTGTTCCTTACGAAGGAAAAGATGTTGATACTATTGGTCAAACATATCCTGAAGCCGTAACAAAAATTCGTTAATAAATTCCTGGTCTTACGTAGGGACTTCTACGTTCTCTTCTAGTTCTTCTAGGGTTAAACTTAAATGGTTTGATTTCCATTTTAATCATAGTAGATTCAAAAGTACCGTCTGCATACCAACCGTCTTCGTTAGGTAATACCGTATAATTAGGTAATAAGATATTATTATCGGTTCCACCATAACTATAATCTAAATAATGGAAAAGTCCTGTTGGTGCTGCCAAAGGTTGTACACCTACAATATCCATACCTATTGTTCTTGCCGCAATTCTTCTAATTAAAGGAAATGCTATGTTATCGAAACCAGGGGGTGGATTACCACCTAAAACTGGTGGATCATTATCAATAGGTCTATGACCATGACCGTGTTGGATTAAAACGTTATTAGTAAGATACCCAAATCTATTAACAGCATCAGTAAAGGTGTTTTGATTGTAAAATCTTTCATTATCATGTAAATCTCGAATAATTTGGTTGTCAATCTCGTTTCGTATTTCTTCACTTAATATAGCTGTTAATTCAGCTTCAGCATCGATATTTTGGTAAGCTTGTATATCCTGTGCAAGTTCAGGAGTCCAAGTAGCTCTGAGACGACGCGTACCAGTGGTAACATTAACCGAAGAAAATCTTAGATTTAATACGTCTTTATTTCTTGGTTCCTGGAATGAAAACCCAGGTAAACGTTTTTTTATCATACAAAACTTCTATTAACATTCGGTAATTGAACTCCGTTATAGACTTCATTAACCGTTATTCTACCATAAAAGTCTGAATTAACTACTTTGGTAGCATATCTAGATGCTAAACCTCTTCTTGGTTCGAATTCACCTTCAAGTACCATCGGTATATATGGAGCATAAATGTAACCAGCCTCGAATGTTTGTGAACCTCTATAACCAATTATATCACCACCCAATCCATGTATGATAGTATATTTTGACGGTTCACCACTTACGAAGTCATGTCTCCTAATAGATTTATGTATGATATCCATATTAAATAAATATTACCCACAAATGATCGTGACGTAACATTTATAGATAAATCAAGAATTTAAAAAAGTAAAACCTCAATATTTATTAATAAAGAAGTTTTATGGCAGAATTAACAATGAAAATACCCGTTTTTGAAGAACCTTTAAGAGCGAACAGATGGATTCTAAACATCGGAAAAGTACCAAATTATTTAGTTAGAAATGTAAGTTTAGAATCTTTCATGGAAAAGAAAGACAAAAAAAGAGACCAAATTTACACAAAACTAACCTTCTCAATCTCCAACACAGTTAATCATGTTGTAATCCCAGATGATGTTGTTTTATTAAGAAAAATCAAATTAGACTTCTTGGATCCAACAGGTGTGGTAATCAACGGTTACGATATGAATGTTGTGTTTGAAAAAATGAGTCTAAAGTGTGATTATTCTGACAGTGGTTTATTAACACATGAATTCGTTTTTTGGGTTAAAAACATGGAACAAATACGTAACAATGTTGATGAAAAGTCAGAAAAAGAAATTGTAGATAATTACAAAAAGAAAAAGGAGAATTAATTCTCCTTTTTTATTTATAAGCAATACTTTTAACTTCTTCGTACCTAATTCCTTTTGGTAAATTTAGAAACTCACAATTTTCAACTGTGGTTTCAATTTCACGACCATTTTTTAATTCAATTTTTACATTTTGATATCCCTGACCATGTTCGGGTAAGTCAATCAAAAATTCGGTTACATTAACTGGTAATTTTACTTTCATATTAACACAAATATATAAAATAAATATGGGGAAACAAATGGTATATTTACATTTGTGCTAGAATTTGATATGGGTTAATCTCAACAGTGTTTGGCTTATTAACTAACTCTTCATAAAGTTCTCTTTGGGTACCTCCAGGGTCATGTGTCCATACACCAATACCACTTCTTTCTTCCCAATTATTTCTTGGTGGGTGTATGCATATGATAGAAGCCTTTCTTTTGATACTATCAAAATCTTCTCGTTCCATAAAAGTGTTAGATAACCATTTTTTTTGACTTTCTATAAAATTAAATATTTTTTCAATAGACTCTGATGGTAAATCTTCAACCCATATTATATAATTTTTAGATCTATCTAAATCCTTCAACCCCTCAATTTGACTCAAATCGACATTAGAAACAGAACTAACCAAATCTTTTGCCCATTCAAAATCATCTTCCGATTCCTTTAATATTTTACGAATTAAATCTTTCACAATTATAAATATCTATAAAACAAAATGGGGAACTTAAGTTCCCCATTGATTATTAAGGTAGTAATTTAAAACCGATGGTTTTATAATACTTTCTTAAAGACTCATTTTCAGCTAATTCTGAATAACCTTCAGCTTTTTTATAAGCTTCAAATTGATTTAGAGCTGAAACATAAAATTGTAGACCTTCACCACTCGTAAGTGTGATTTCTACCAACCATAATTTTAATGGTTGCTTTTCTTCTTGTTTTTTGGTTTTATCCATTTTCATAATGTACAACAGTACATTATGGGGAGTCTTTATTCTTCATAGTTTTTAAAAAATAAAATGGGGGCTATTAAACCCCCATTATTTAGGACTGAATGGTTTCTTCAACCTTTGGTGTTTCAACCACCTTAGCTTCGATACCATCCCACGCGGAGATAATTTCGTTAGCGTAAAGGGCTTCCTTACCTGTCCACCCACCGAGAACTGCTCCTCTGTAAAGGTTTTCAGGAACAACTGAGTTGTTATACCCAGCTACTTGGACTGTGAAGATGTTAACCTTTGGGTTAACCTTCTTACGGTATTCTTGTACCATTTTAAGTACATCGACATGACTTCCTCTACCTTCGTAAACGTCACCACTACCGATATTTCTACCGTACAATCCACCGTGACCTGCTTGCATATCACTGTAGATGAAGATGGTATCATAATGTGTCTTTGTATCAATTGCTTGACGTAAGAACACCCAAATACCATGTTCGGTACCACCACCTTGGTTTCTACCTCTTTCAGAAGTTTCCTTCAATTGAGATAGAATACCATCTCTCTTAGACACAGGCTTTAAGCTTAAGTTGTCACCGAATACACCAACATAACCTTCGTCAGAAGCTAATGCGGTAATTATAGAAGACAAGTTAGCGATTTCAGCTATGTGTGTCGTTCCGTACTCAGAGTTCATAGAACCCCAAGAAGAACCAGAGTTGTCAGATAGACAAGCTACCTTACCCTTTAACTTAGGGAAGTTATCGACAGAGATGTCAAGACAGTCTTGTAGACTATCAAGAATCAATCCCTTGTGGTTAACAGTGGTCTTGTCGATTTCCTTATAAGCCGTGTAGTAACGGAATGGGAATTGCTTACCATAAAGTACCCCAGCCTTAAGGTCGGCTAAAACCTTCTTAGCGATTTCAACATCGTTGATTTCGGTAAAGATGTTCCTTAAGTTTCTCAAAAGAGCCATGTGTGGAACCTTAATCGTGTTAAGGATTTCCTTCCATGTCTTACCTTGAGACTTAAGGCTTTCCCAAGTTTGTTCGGTTTCACCAACCTTAATATCACCAGTCTTCATTAATTCGTCAATGACTTCAGAATGAGCATGAGAGATACGAACAAGGTCGATTAAACTCTTAGACTTGTACTTGTTAATTTGGTACCTGTTGAAGGTAGCTAATTTTTCAGCCCAAGTTCTCTTAATAATGGATGGTAATCCATTCTTAGAACCCTTCAAGAACATGAAGTAATCAAATTGGTTTGTAATGTCGTCAGGACGACCAACAATATCCAATCCATATTGCCTCATTAAACCTGGGTTTGCCTCATTAAACTCAATCCTTTTTGGGTGTTGAGACGCTCTAATGAAGATAACCGCTGGGTTAAGTCTCATAAATAAATCGTGACGTAATGTCTTCGCGAACTCAAGGGTTGCCTTGAAATCGTAGTCCAATGCGGCATCGATTGTCTTTGTGAAGACATCAGTAGTTGTTTCACTTGGATCCGTATAGGTACCAAGAATATCGGTCTTCTTTATTGTAGATAAGTTAGAAGGCTTATCGTGAGAACCTCTGTAATAAGATGGTTCACCGAAAATAGATGAAGCTGCCACGATACGTAATGTATCAAGTGGATTCAACGTATAAGATGTTCCCCCATCAAAGTTTTGTACTGCTTTGTCTTGAAATGCCTTGTGGTCTGCTGACGCTTTTGCTGAATGTTTTGTAAACTTGCTCATAATTTTCTCCTTTTCTTTTGTTTGTTAATAATTTGTTATAATAAAAAAGTCCCTACAATTTCTCGTAAGGACTCGCAAGGTCTCACAATTTCAATATAAATCGAAATGTGGACAATTTTGGTCCTACTGAGTATTAATGACTAAAGTGTTTTTCTGTTTTTCTTTCAGTATAATGATGTAACTTTGGTCTCCGCTTCAATAGAAGTATTTTAAATATATTTTGTTGATTTATAACTTATTTGAGAATATCTCAGAATAATGGTTGCCCTCTATCGGTGGCGAACCGTGTAATTTTAGAGTTCACAAACTCGAAATTTTTTAGAGACTATTTCAAAACTCTCTCCTGTTGATTAGGTCGTACAATGAGAAGTAACACCTTTGTTAAACATTTTTTTCCTTACGGTTTTTTACAGTTTAACGTTTCTGTCTAAGTTTAGATGTAATCACCCCAACCGCGTCAAATAAATAATAAATCAGTGTATTCAAGAACGTTTGTTAACTATATGTATAAAAACATACTCTGTCAACAGCTTATTTTGTTTTTTCTTTAAGAATTGTAATTTCTTTTTCAATTCTTGCTTTATCCTTTGGGTTTAAAGCAATGGTACCAGTACCACGTTTACCTGTTTTAGTTCCAACTTCAAGTTGAACTTCTAATCTGCTTAATACACTTTTTCTACGACCTATTGCGTTTTTCATATCTTAATTTAAAATTTTTAGTAGCCCCAGAGGGAATCGAACCCCCATTAAATCTTTAGAAGAGATTTGTCCTATCCATTAAACGATGGAGCCATTTTTTACTTACAAGTTCAATTATATGAATAATATAATTATAAATCAAGTTCTTTTTAGAACCCCAGGAAGGACTCGAACCCTCATTGATCCAATTACTCTTCAACTGTTTAGAAAACAGGGGAGGTACAGGGGCTTATGGTATTCCCGACGAGAATCGAACTCGCATCTACACCTTGAAAGGGTATCATCCTAAACCATTAGACGACAGGAACATTTGTAGTCTCGACGGGAATCCAACCCATATTCTTAGTTTAGGAAACTAATGTTCTTTGCGTTGAACTACGAGACCGCAATTATTTTACTTTGATGAATTCTTCAGAATCAATTGCTTTTAAAACCCATCTGTTTAACTCTGAACCTCTCATTTCGTTGTAGAAAGAAGTAGTTCCAAGGTCGGCAGATAAAACAACCGTTTCAGTTTCATACATCGACAATCCACTTTCATCATCATTGAATGTCGGACCTTCTTCCACTGTTGGAATCGGGAATTGATAGGTACCACTTACTAACTCTACAGTGTAGTATAAGTTACCCTTTAAGTAATGACTAAACTTAGCCATAACCCTACTTTTAATTAACTCTTTTGTTATTTCATTCTTATTCATTTCATTAAATTTAGTACTCCCGAGCGGTATCGATCCGCCTTCTACACCGTGAAAGGGTGTCGTCCTAGCCAGTAGACGACGGGAGCGTATTATTTATTTCATTATATATTTCATCAATATTTTTACCTTCTTTATGGAAATTTATAATAATTTCTATTTCTTTTTTTGTTGTGAAAATCCTCCTATTTTTTAAATTTTCTTCAATACTTACCAATCTTAAATTGTTGACACTATTATTAGTTTTATCCCTATTAATATGGTCTACATGACTTTTTGGGTCACCTATTAAAAAAGTTTTAGCTATTAATCTATGTGTTTTAAACGTAGTACTTTGTGCATTAATTTGTATATCCACAATGTAATAACCAGTTCTTTTATCAATCCTTTGTTTTAATATTCTACCAGTTTTAATATTTTTTATTTCACCACTAGATGAAGCCTCATAATTTGTTTCTCCTATTCTTTTCCAAATTTCCATAACCTTTTTATTTATAAATAGGTTATAAAAACAAAAAATCCGACCACATGGTGGTCGGATTCAAATATTATCTTAGTAATTATTAGACAATAGTTAGACACCCAACCGTTCGGTTAGTTTCCTCTCTTCTCTCTATTCTAATTACTGTGTTCATTTTCTTAATTGTTGTATTTGTTAATAAATATAGTACAAAGGTAATAAAAATTCTTTACTTGTCAAGTTTTTATTTATAATACCTTTCTCATAATCTATCTAAAATTGATTCAATAAAGTACTTATCTACTTTATCGTCATCAGGATCTTCATCATATCTTGGTGACCATAAGTCCTCATTTAATTCTTGATAGAAGTCTATGAAATAACTCCAATTTTCTATTTGGTGACATTCACTACAATATTCCTCGTATTCTTCTTCAGACTGATCCTTAGGTCTATGACAACCATCCCAACATATATCAAATTGTCTACCAACTAAAGTCCAAAACAGTTCTGTTACGTCAAACTCTACTCTTCCACCGTCCCATTTACCTTCACCAAACTCTTCGGTGATAGGTCTCATAACTGATTTATAATAAGCGTCACCGTAAGCCCAAATAGTTTCAAGTTTTAAATCCTCAAATTCATCGTTACTATTTATTAAATCCCCTAATTCATCTAAATGTGTTGTTAACCAAGTAAAATATTCAGCATCTAAAACTCGACTTCTTTGGTTACCCATTTTATCTTCTATATGAATTACATTTTGTTTTTTTGGTAATTCACCATATATATCTAATTGTTTAGGGTTATAATCAACAGAGCTAACATATCTTTTTATATATTCTAATACAGCATTTAAAGCATTTTTATCTTTAATTATGAGATCCCATATTTGGTCCTTCCAATCGTGAACCAAATCTCTGGAACTATAAGGTTCCCACCAATCATCTTCATCACATAATACCTTCTCAGCTAAGAACTTGTTAATTCTACCATATCCACCTCTACTGTTGTCATAAAATAATTTATGAAAATCACAATAACCGTCTAAAGATAGAATTACTCTATTATCTACTAATTTAGTATCACTGAATAATAAATCTTTTACTACATAGTTTCTTGCGTGTTCATCTTTGAAACCAAATTTTCTATATATAACACCAGGTGGTAAATCCTCAATTTTAGGTAAGTCATTTACCCACTCAAAATCATCTTCTTCAAATTCTTTTAATATTTTTTTAATTAAATTTTTCACTGTTTTCTTCTGTTTTTTCTTTATTTATTAGTAAAGATGATATCCTTAATAATTTTTTCTTGAATTTCTCAGCTTTCCTATGGAATCTTTTTTCAAAGAATTTAAAGAAAAATGTCGGATCTTCCATTGCTTTTGGTGGTACAACGTCCATTAGTTTACCAGTATATCCCATTTTACTTAAATCTTTATTAATAGATTGTAAAACACCGTTCCACCCATCAATTAAATGGGTCATAGCCTTTTTAGGATCGTTAATCGGTTTAATAGGTGGAAGACCGGCCTTAGACCTTTCGATTTGTTCTCCGATATCTTCTATCATATCCATTAACCCCCCAGATTTACTACCCTCAAAACTCTTAATAAAATTTTCATCGTTGAAATCTCCAAGTAATTTAACCTCTCTCCACGCACTGGTCTTTTTAACGGCATCCATAAACTCGTCATAAGTTTTAATACCTTTATCTTCTAATTCGTAATATAGTTGGGTTACTCTCGCGTTAATTTCAAAAGACAAATGTAGGTAAACTAAATTTAAAAAATAAGACCATTGTGGATATTTTCTATCTTTCATGAATTTTGCGGCCGCATTTAACATTGTTTCTCTACCAAAAAATGTTGTACTCTCTGATTTACCCTCACCTTTAAGTCTCATATATGATTCATATGCATGAAGTAATTCATGTGAAACAGATGTTCTAACAGATTTTTTGAATGCCTCTGTATTTAAATCATTTAACCAAGAAGATGGTGAGTAAACTTTAAATGTAAATTCTTGGTTTGTATATACCACAACATCACCACCCATAGGGGATAGTTTACTACCGTGACTATTATGTGATGCCTCACATAAATCTTTATCTTTCTCATGTTCAAGAACTTTATCAGGTAAAAATAACATTGTTAACTTAATAGATGGTCGAAACATTGGAAATTTCTTAAAATTATCACTTTTTAAAAAATTTCTTGTGTCTTCTAAACTTTTTTCAGTACCACCACCCATTTTAACAAGAAGGTCCATAGCTTGGTGGCCATTAATTTTGGCAATACCCCTATACATTTTTCCTGTTACTTCTTCACCTGTATCTGAATTGTTCCAATCAAAATCTGTTTCGTCTATTTCTTCAGAATCAGTAATTTTCTTGGCCATTCCAGTAAGTAATAAAGTGAAAGTGTTTACCCAAAAATCAAGAGCTTTGGGTACCCCCATAACTTCATTCAATAATTCCTTCTTTTTCATTAATAATAAATATCACGAAAAGTTGGTTGACGAACGTAGGTTTTCTAAAATTTGGGTTTCTTCGGGGGTTATTTCTTTTGGTATCTTTGGTACTATTTTAACATATAAATCACCCGATACACCAATTTCATCGTCAGTTACACCCTTTTTCGTTAATCTAAAAGTGGTATTAGCCTCACAACCTGGTTGTATAGTGAATTTAACACGGCCATCTAAGGTATCTACCTCAATATTTTTACCCAAAACCATATCTATAAAGGATATTTCTTCGTCTTTATGAAGGTTGAGTCCTTCTAATGTGTATATTGGGTGTTCTAAAACGTTTATTGTAAAAAATATATCACCTCTGTTCGCTCCTGGTACATCATTACCAGAATTTGTATAAACCATCTTTGAAGCGTGAGTTATACCTCTAGTTATCTTTAAATCCACACTTTCAGTTTGGTTTACCACGCCGTTAGAACTACAGGTTTTACAGGCTTCAGCAAAAATTTGTCCGGCACCACCACAACTATTACACATAGAGAAAACATTCATACCCATGGCAAAATTGTTTTCGTTTTTAAAACCCCTACCACTACAAACAGTACATACCTTCTTAGTACCACCAACACCATTACAAGTACCACAGGTTCTATTAACATTATATATAATTTTCTTTGTTGTACCGTTAAAAACATCTTCAATTGTTAGGTCAACCACTAAATTTAATGGTCTCGCTTTCATCCTAAATCCACCCCTATTTCTGAATTGGTCGAATGGGTTTCTAAATCCGTGATTAGGTATTTCTTCTCTGGGTGCTTGTTTTTTCCCCATTAAAATTTCGTAAGCCTCATTAACTTCTTGAATTTTAACCTTGGCCTCTTCGGATGGATTACGGTCTGGATGCCATTGTAAGGCCATTTTTTTCCACGCTTTCTTAATTTCTTCTTCAGATGCTCCAGGCTTTAAACCTAAAATTTCATAATACTTGTTCATATTTTAATGTGTGGAATATTTATATAGTGATGTATCAAATAGTATTATGTGAAAATAGAGTAAAAACCAAAATCCTCCACACCTATAGTAGAGAATATGATGTTAATTATAGGTTTGAAAAACTAAAGTCTCAAGAGGGATTCTTCCCAAAAACTAAAGTTTATAAAGATAAAAAATTAACAGACGTTAATTATGAGATTTTATTGTTAAAAAAGAGAGAAGAGGATGACAAAAATCGTACTGTTAAGAACGAATTAGGTAAATTTGTTGAAGAAACTCTTGATGATAATGAATGGATAATAATGGATTCAACCAAGTATCAAATTGAAGAGACTTTTAATGTTAGTGGTTCTAATCGTAAATTAACAGCTAAAGAAATCATTGACCACGTTGTTATATCAAACTTACAGAAGAAAAACCCTAAACAAATTTTAATGTTAAACAACAAACTTGTTATTGAGGGCTTAAGTTTAAATGTTGTAACCTGTAAAGATATTGATGAAACAATAAGGCTTTATAATAAAGTAAGAACCTATTGTTTTGATAATAAAGTGGTAGATATCATTTTCTTTGGTTCAATACCTAAAGAAAACAGGGGTACTTGGTACCATAAAATTCATGAAAGAACTGGGATTGGTTATAATCGATTATATCGTTCTAATTCAAGATAATATCACCTTCACCCATCGCTCTATAAATCACTTTAAGAAATTGTTCTTCAGTTAATTTAGGATCCCCATTTTTTACCCAATTAATGGTTGCTATATCAGTTATTTCATCCATTATTAATTGAATTGAGAATGTCGTAAAATCATACCCTTCCAATTTTTTACGGATTATATTTAAATATGTGATTAAATCTTCCACCTCTCTAACTTAGTTTTAATAAAATCAAGGTCTGCTTTTATTAAATAAATATTTTCACCATCTTCTATAATACCGTCTACATGGTTCAAAATATCTTCCAAATTCATGTTTTTTTGAAAAACATCGAGTACTTCAAGTAATTTGTCTTCAGTATAACCGTATTTTAAAATGAAATCTTCAGTGGTTATTTGGTTATGAATAAATCCCCAATATGTCGTAAAAAAGGTAACCCAATTTAAATGTAGAGAGTAATGGTAAACCCAAGGCTTATCAATATTTTTTAATTTGTCTTTAACTTCATTACTACTGTTTATCCATATAATATTTTTTTCATTATCATAGAAATTCTTAGCACGTTCTACAACTTTATCGTTAGATAAATAAGTTTCTCTTTTATATTGCTTTATGAAGTTGTTTGTGTAATGTATAGCAGCATCTACTATTTCGTTTGGTAATTTCATAATAAAAAGTAGGAAAAATAAAATTAAGACTGAAGGATATTTTTTAAAAATGATTTACGATGATGTTCAGTAATACCGATTTTTTTGATTGTCTCTATATGACCAGTAGAACCATACCCTTTATTACCTTCCCACTGATAATTTGGGAATTCTTTATGGAGTTCTTTCATATACTCGTCTCTTGATACTTTAGCTAAAATAGAAGCTGCAGCAATTGAATAATAAGTGTCATCACCTTTGATTACACAGGTATGGGGTATTTCTTTGTACTTATTGAAGTAGTTTCCATCTACCAAAATGTGATTAAAATCGATTTTAAGGCAGTCTAAACATTCATGCATACCCAACATGGTTGCTTGAAGAATGTTGACTCTATCGACTGTTTTAGGGTCTATAAAGGAGATTGTATACCCTAAGGCTTTCTCTTTTATAAGTTCGAAAGCTTCTTTTCTCTTTTTTTCGGATAATTTTTTGGAATCTTTAACTATTGGGTAGTCGAAATCTTTAGGGAGGATAACAGCTGCTGTTACAACAGGTCCGGCTAAACAACCACGACCAACTTCATCCAATGAAGCAACCAAACCTTTAGATATTTCTAAATCACTTTTTAACATATTCCCATTTATACCCATACGCAGTCTTACCTTTACCGTTACAAAGTTTAGTTATTGTTGCTCTATCGTAATTTAACTCACTCTCTATTACCAGATTGATTTTGGATCATGAAACGATTTTAAACTCATTCTGTAACAAATTTAAAATTTATACCATATATTTCAACTTCAAATTCATCACTGAATTCTATTTCTGAATTACTTAAATTTTTTTCTTTAAGAATTTCTTTTTGTATTGAATTGTGATTCTGTTTGGATAATAAAAATGTCATAGCTTTAGGAATTGGAAATCCCATTTCTTTTACCTCATTCATCTCTTTTATTGAATAAGCAAAATCAACAAACTCTTTAAGGTTTATTATTCTTATAATTGTTTTGACCATTTAAAACGCTTTTTTAACTTTATCCCAAAATGTTAACTTCTTTTGAATTTTATTAGGTTCTGTTTTAATTTCTTCACCCAAACCACCCAAAATTTCACGGATAAAATTTTCTTTCTTAATCTCAGTTGATACTACATCTTGTAACATCTTACGTTCTTCGTCTTTTACGAAATTTCTGTTCATTTTAATAATTTATTGAATTCTCTTTTAAATACTTCTCTTAAGTTTAAGAAAGGTTTAACCATTTCTAAAGAGTTTAAGAAGCCTGGATGTAGTGGTGATGGTAAATTGTCAGCTGAAAACCAACCATACTTATCATTTTCATCCTTTTGTAATTCTGGAACTTTAAATTCTCTATCAACAAACCCTACCATTACATAATGTAAATGTCCCATAACGTTTGATGTTCCTACAACTTTTATCCCATCAACCATTGATGCATCTACACCAATTTCTTCTTTTATCTCTCTTTTAACAGTTTCTACTGGTTTTTCATCACCTTCCATACCTCCAGCTAACGCTGACCAAGTACCTGCTGGGTGATTAACTCTATGTAACATTAAGAATTTATTTGTATCTCGTGATATAATGAGAATCCCTACCGATTGATATTCCTTTGCCATATCTATAAATATGGTTATAATTTACTTAAAAATCGATTTTATTTTTTTAAATAAGTACCTACCTATTAATATGGGTGAAATTATAAAGAGTATAGTGAAAATTAAAAATATCTCTAAATTATAGTTCATACTAGATTTTTTAATTAACACTTCCTTTTTCTCATCATTAATAAAAATATCTTGTAATACAGAAGTCCTATGATGCCCATCGTATATATAACCGTCTTTAGATATTTCTATGTAACCGTATTTTTCAGGATCATAACCATTCTCTATTAGACTTTTTTTTAAACCTTCCCAATCATAATGAGTGTGTTTCTTATCTCTCTCTAAGTAGTCATTTTTAAAAGCTAAATTATTTTTTGTAAATTTAATATCTTTTAACAGGTATGGGGTAGTTTGATACCTCACTGTATTTAGTTTTGATGACTTCTTTCAATACTTTCTTGTTTTGTATGAATTAACCATACAGCCCCAGATGTCATACAACCGTCCAAGAATATAGCAACCAATTCTTTAGGGAATGTGAACAACCCAAAAAAGTTAATACCCTCGGTAACTATTTCATAGTCTATTGATGGTGAGTAAACAAGCCATGAACCCATAAAACCAACATATGTTGGTAAACATATCATGCAAGTGAATAACATTCCGAAAAATCCTGGGTTTACCGTGGACCAAAAGTTTCTCCATTTCTCAAATATAGAACCATATACCAAGATATTTGAGATTCCATACGCTATTAACATAAAAAGTAATAATTTCATAGTGATAATTGTTTTTAAAATATTTATATTTATAAACAATAATAGACTCAATTATGACAAAAAGAAAGATTTCGGTGTTTGATTTTGATGGTACTTTGGTAGATACTCCAATTGGATCTCCAGAAAACAAACAAATGTGGGCTGATAATTACGGTAAACCATGGCCTTATTTAGGTTGGTGGGGTAGAGATGAATCTTTAGATACTACAGTATGGAAGATGGCACCGATAAAAGAGGTTTATGATGCTTGGCAGAAAGAAGTTAAAAGTCCAGAAACTGTAACGGTTTTATTGACTGGTAGACTGGTAAAACAGGCTCATTTGGTTAAAGGTATTACTGATTCAATTGGTTACAAATTTAACCATTATCTATTCAACGATAGAGGTGGTACTTTACAGAATAAGATTAGTCATTTGAATAATCTATTAAAACAATATCCAGATGTTCGTGAAGTTGAATTGTGGGATGATAGGATGGAACATTTTGAAGAGTTCGAAAGATGGGGTGAATTACAACAAGAATTAGGTAGAATCGATTCTTTCTATTTAAATAAGATTAGATCTGACCAATGGGATAGATTTGTAGAATAAAAAAAACCCTCTTTAAGAGGGTTTTTTTATAATTCGTTGTATAATAAATTTAGTAGTTTCTTTTCTTTTAATGTTTCCTTAAAACTCTTAGTTTCTATTGAGTTTATAGTGGAAGATTCTAGAATTTTTTTATCTGTAAGAACTAAGAACCAATTTTCTATTTTAGCTATCGCCTGTTCTTCATCTAAGGCGTAAAATTCTTTAGTACCAGTGATTTCACCATCAACATCAAATTCTTCATGTAAATGGTCTTTATAATCTTCAGTAAGTTTATAATCGTACTTTACTGTAAAGAAAACTAATTCATTTAATGAATCGAATCTTTTTTTCAGGTTTACTGTTTCATTAAACTTTTTCGGTACTGACATCAGATTTGATTGTATTTGGATTTTCCCCTTCTCGTAAAACTTTCGTTGGTGGAGGTTCGGGTTTATTCGGTTTTAATGTTATATCCATTTCTGAACTAAATTTTAAGGATACTAATTCATCTAATGGTTTTTCTTCAAACATTTTCTTTAATTCCTCAACTTTAGAACGAAGTAATGCTTGTTTTTGTTCTATTTCAATATTTGTATTTACAATACCTTCTAAAACGTCAATTAATTCATCGATTGTTCTTTCATTTGAATAAATCATATGATACTTCAACCCATCATTACGATTCTCATCTTTAGTTTGTACTTGTACGTCATCTGGAAGAATATCACGTATTTTCCAAGATGTTTTTAACATGGATTCGACAATGACAAACTCATCTGATAATTTTATACCTTTTAAATAAGGTTGTAGTTCTTCAAAACGTTCTTGTATCATTTTAATTTATGTTAAGCTATAACCTCTAAGTTCTTACTTATTGGCGATTTTATCGTTGTTTTACTGATAGTACCTTCAACAATAGTTTCAATTTCTATTATCCAGTCACCCTGACCCTTACATTTACATGAGGGAACTTCTTTGTTAATGATGGTACCTGTTCGGCCATCTCTTAATCGAACTTTATTTCCTATTTCCATTATATTTTAATTCCTGTAAAAATTGTACTAATTAAATACGCGACAGAAAGACCCAAAAGTACAAGCTCAACTTTCGCGAGCTCGTACTTATTAGGAACTTTTTCATCCCTCAATCTCATAAAAATTTTCCAACCATGTCTTAAAATATTAAGAATTGAAAGGAAGAAAATTATGAATAATACTTTATTTAAGAGAGATTCAACCATATTAGGCTGTTAATTTCTTTTTAGAATCACTAATTTCAGTTCTGATATCTTTTGCAAGATTTCTGATGTCCTGTAAAGCTTTTCTAGCACGTGTTGCTGCGGCTTTATTTCCTTTTTCAGTGAATTTAGAATAATTACTTTCGAATTCAGTAACTAATGTTTTTAGTGAATTTAGACTGTCTGTTGTCATTTTTTTAATTGTTTATTTGTTTTTGTTATTATTTGCCTCTTCGGGTCTTTGTTGTGTTTGTTTCAATAGATTTAACCACAATTGTTGTTCTGATGTGATTTTAACTAGTTTAGAAATGTTACACATTATTTTTTCTATAATATCTTCAGTTGAAGAATCTGAGTTATCATTAATAACTCTTTCTAATTCGATTTCTGCTTCTAATTTTTTAGTCGCTAATTTAGCTGTTACTATGTCGAAAATTCTTGAATCCATATTAAAACATTTATTTAAAGTAAAAATTAGTGGTATTATACCAAAAATAAATACTAATTCATTAAAGATTTATCAAAAAGTTTATATAAATCAAGGAATGCCTCTAATTCTGAACGAGTTTTAATAGTTGAATAGGTGAAGATGTCTCTCCAAAAATCCAATAACTTATTAACATTCTCTTCTGATTTATCATTTTCATTATAGAAAGACTCTATGAATAGAGTTATGAAGTAACTATATAGTTCAGTACTCTCGAAATATACCTTCTCTTTCTTAAACGAATTTATTGTTTTATTCCAACACCAATCAAAATGTTCTTTAGTTGATTTATCACTCATAACTTCATCACCCAAATAAGTTGTGGTTACTATTTCAAATAAAGAGTGTGTAAAATCTAAATATAACCCACTTCTTTCTGGTGTTACATTATTAATTTTAAACATCAATGTAATATCTTCCTTTTCCATAGGTTTTGAGATATATTCTATAAAATCAAGTTGTTGTATTTTCCCTCTCATACTCATATATAAAACATTTATCTTTAAATTAAAGGGAATTAATCATTTGGACTAGATTGGACTGTGGGTGACAATCTGTTTTATCTTTACGGACATTTGTATGGGTTAATACCCCTTTAACTCTACCAAAGTAGGCGTCGTCTTTGTATCCGAAAGCAACAGCTGGAGTTTCTGTCTTCAACCACTGTTTTAGACCGTTTTGAACATTAATACCTGGATTACGTCTAACGATTTCTATAATTAATTTACGTGTTGATTCTATTTGAGCGTCAGTATATTTGTGATAATATTGATGTCCGTTAAATTTGAATCCTAAATCACAAACTTGGTCACTGGGTACTACACTACCAACATAAGTATAAAACTTTCCATCAGCCTTTTTCTCCAGATAACCGTAACTACAAATTTCAATTCCTATTGATTCTGGGTGTAAATGTGAACTTCCGTTATCACCTAAATGATATGCCCAATTACCGTTTGGAAAACACTCTACAACAGTACCGTCAAATTTAGTATCACCGTTTGTTGCTGATTTATTACCTATAACATATTGTGTTGCAATACGTCCTCTTGTATCATTATCCCATTGTTTAACTGTAGAATAAGGATCGTGACCACCAGCTGTGTGGTGTAAGAATAACCATGTTTTGGCAATGTTAGCGTTTATATACTCATCAGTTGCTAAATAAAATTTATTAATAGTAAGGCCTTCAGTTGTTACATATTTTGTTTGACTAGATGTGTCAACAGAAGCTGGTCTTAAAGCGGTAGATTTACTTAAATCTGTTGATAGGTAATCTTCGATTTTAAACCCTATCATTTCAGCCGTCTTTGCCCCGACAACACCGTCAGCTAATAATCCTTTTGATTTTTGATAATTACGAACAGCAACTTCTGTTCCTGGTCCGAAATCTCCGTCAACCGTTAGTTTTAACAGTTCTTGTAGTTTTTTAACCGCAGAACCTTTATCACCTTTTTTTAATACCATTTTAAAAACTTAATTTATTGTTATTATTTAATTATAAATATTCATTTAAAACAAAAACCCCTCATTAGAGGGGTTTTTATCTTTAAATAAACTTATTTTTTCTTACTTCTTAAGATTTTGAAATCTTCTGAGTCTAATTTATTGTTTTTATTCTTGTCAAGTTTTTTCTGATTACCTTTTAAACCTTTTTTTGAATCTTCTTCTTCAGTTTCTTCTTCCTCTTCCTCTTTAGCATTTTCTTTAACCAATTTCAACATTCTTTTGAAAGCATCTTCACCAGATTCTGTAATGTTTTTCTTTGTAGAAATAGCGTCACTTGTTTTAAAGTTCCAAAGACGTTTCATTTCTTGGATATCTTCTTTAACTAATTCAGTATTCTTGAAGTTAGTAACTATTGGTTCGCCAGATTTAGAATCACCCTCCCAAAGAATTTTGTAGGTGTTTTCTCCATCGGTGATTGCAAAAACAGACTCATCAACCTTAACTCTTGATGGAACTTTATTTGCTAATTTTATAACTTGTTCTTCTGATACAAGTTTTCCGTTTGCTTTAAAGATGTTTTTTGAATCGACACCTTCGTATTTAATATTTTCTCCCATTGGTTGAGGTGATTTTTGTTGTTTCACAGGTCTTGTGTTATTTGCTTCTTTTTTATATTTTAAAGTATTAGTTTCTTTAGCGTTTTTTACCATCTTTTCGTAGGTTTTATCACCCTTGTTAAGTTTAACCATTCTATCTTTGTATAGTTTTTTAGTTGCTTCATCACCACCTTCTTCAGCAGCTAAATCAGCAGTAACCTCCATCCCACTTATACCAACATCGTATCCAGTTGTTTTAATTCTTTCATTCTCACCTTTTGCGTTTGTTGGTGTTTTTGGTGCGTCAAATTTTTCTTTATCGTTTGGTGTTTGAAAGTCTTTGATTTTCTTAGCCACTTCTTTATAGTAAGCTTTAGCGTCAGTACCACCTTGTTTGTTAGCTTTATCAACCTCTTTCATACCGTTAGTGGTTGGGTTCTTAAAACTAGCTCCATTATCGGTTTTTAATTGACCCATTGGGCCAAATTGATTCTTTTCAGCGTCAGATAAATTTTTAATTTCTTTTGTACCAAAAGCAATTTCCATATCTTCGAAACCTTCCCCAAGAAGATTCTTAATATTTTCTTTTACTATTTTACTAAATTTTGACATTTTTTATTTGTTTTTAAATAAATATCTGTTAATTAACTTAAACTCTTTATAATAGTACGATAAACCTCATTAAATGATTTACCTGTTTTGTCAGCAACCTCTTTAATGTTTTTAATTGTCTCATCGGTTAAGAAATTTTCTTCTACATAAGTACCAGAACCTTTCGTTGTATTAGATAAATTTAACGGGTTATCTATAGCCCCCTGACTACAATATGGGAATTTTGTGCATTTTTTCTTAATTGTAACAATTTTACCGTTAGGATTATATTTAACCTTGTTTACCTCAGTAATAGGGTTTAATACACTTTCTTCAATGTCTTTTTGTACTATAGTACCACCAACCCAAATTGGTTTCTTAATCATATTCCATTGTCCCTTTTTGGCTGCGAAAGCCGGACCGACTGGAGGACCATTTGAACCCCAAACCGAACCAAATGTTGTTGTTTCATCTAATTCTACGTCTTTAACTTCTTTTTCTATCTCATCCCACCAACCTTTTCCAACGTTATCTAACTCTTTATCAGTAATAACATTAAAGATTTTATATTTTTCTTTTCTCAATGGAACACCTTTAGCCGCATCAGATGTGACTTGACCTTTTCTAATTGTTTCTTGTTGTTTTAAAATCTTTTCATTTTCTTTATTAGCAAAATCTTCAGCTTGGGATTTAGATACTGGTCCTTTAACCACCTTTGTTCCAGGTCCTGAATTTTTTGTAACATAGTATTTTGTTGATTCTTTAGATTCGTTAAGACGGTTATTAACCATTCTTAAGAAATCTTCTTTCTTTAAACTTTTCTTCTTTTGAGATTTATCCCATTCTTTAGAAATGTCTAAATTGTCATTATCCCAAGTACCTTTAATTTTAGCTAGAGGATCAATAATTTTACCGCCTTTCCAAGTAGGTACATCGTCAAAATTCCATTTATCATGATCTAAATCTTTCCACGGATTAGTACCTAAAGGGTTAGTGCCCTCAGTTCTATCTGTATTAAATGTCGTTGTCATTTCCTTTATTGGGCCTGATTTAGCAACACCAGTTTTTTTCGTTAAAACCCCTGGTCCCCATGCCGCTGGTGAACTGTAACCCATTCCGTTTACACCACCAACCGAACCAGTCGATGTCATATAATCTATTTCTTCTTTTTCCTTTTTAGATTTTTTTAAACCCTTTTCAGATGCTAAAACACCATATCTTTTATTTGAATAATAATCGGAGAATTCTGAGATGTGATCCATAGCTATTTCCTTAGCCTTATTGATGTCATCACCAACATGTTCTTTTTCGATTTTTACACCGATTCTAATTTCTTTTTTGATTTCATCAACGGAAACTTTATGTTTTTTTGATAAATCTTTAATAGAAAGTTTATCAGCTTTACCACCTTTAATTTTATCCTCAACTTCATCGTTAACTAACTCATCCCATGATGTGTCTGTTTCACCTTCAACTTTAATTTTTTTTATATTAGGGTTTGATTTAATTCCAGAAGATTTAATAGCACTTTTTGTGGTTGACGATAGTCTAGTTGTCTTTGGTGGGTTAACCCCTTTAATATTAGATTCTAATAATTGGTATTGGTCAACACCAGGAATAACACCTAACTGTCTACCATCATCCCACCTAACGTGAATTGTGCCTATATCGTCAACTAAACGAATAGTACCTTCAGTACCTGGTGATACTGGATTAGGATCATCAACCATTGAGATTAATCTAATCCTCATACCCTCTTTGGGTTTATCGGTTGGTGGGTGTAAACTAAATTTACTTAACTTCTTTGCCATTAGATATTTTCTAAACCATTACTCCAAAAGTTTTTTCTAGTCCAAAGAACTTTATAGAATTTCAACATAACTTCCTTTGTAATTATAGCAACTTCCTTTTGGGTTGGCTTATCTTTTTTTAAGTTCTTAACAACTAATTCTTTAACGGTTTTCTCAAGTTGATCACTGTTTAAGTGTTTCTTTATGAGCGTATCAAACTCATCACGAGCTAGTTTTTTAATCCTAGTCTCGTCTGACTTAGTGAGTTCTTCTCTAAGGATGTGTTTAATACCGTTTCTGTTCATTAATTAATTAGAGTTTTCTGAATCTTTCGTTTAGAGAGTTTCTTCTGTTGTTTCTATCCTGGTTAGTAATATTTTTAGATTCGTTAACTCTTTTTTCTTCAGATTTAACTTTCTTTACGATATTTTCTAAGAGAGTTACAAACTCTTCTTCAGTGTATCTTAATACTTTTTTAGCCATTTTTTTGTTTTTTACTTTATTTATTATTTTAATATAAATTTATTGAGATCTCAAAGGGTACACTTTTTTAATAAATATCTTCCTTCTAATGAAAAAACCACCCCTAAAGGTGGTTCTTTTAAAAATAATATAAGGTAATTTTAATTAATTACAATTCTTCTACCAACCATTTCACTTATTACTTTTGAAATCAATTCATTAACCTCATTATATTCAGTGATTAACTTACCTTCAATCATAACTTGTGGTACATAATCTTGACCACCAATTTTTTTAAGGTAATCCCACATTTCTGTATTACCCTCCATTTCTACAAACTCATACATAATACCAACATGGTCTAATTTTCTTTTTAATTCGTTACAAGCTGGACAATGTTCCATTGTATACAAAGTGATAGACTTATCACTATTGTTTTTAATATCTTCTAATAGATTTTGTATTTGTTGATTCATTATTTCCTCTTTTTAAATGATTGAAATTTATAGTAATAATTAATTCCTATTTCTTTATTTGTATTAACATTCAATATGATATTATGTTTGTCAAAAACATTTATCCCACCACCGACACTAACAGCATCAGCTCCTGTTGGGGATAATGATTTATTATAACCACCACCAACTAAAAACTGTAGTTTTCTGGCTTTATTTTCTGTGTATTGTTCAGCTGGAAGACTGTTAACCATTAGAGAATCACATTTAAACCAATCAGGTCCGATAAGTCTCGTTTTCCATAAACCTCTTTTTTCTTCGGTTAAAACAATTTGTAATGGTAGTTTACCAAAGGTCCATTCACCTTTATAGTGTGCTGTATTTTTATTTACAGAACCACCCCATGTAATAAAGGGGTTTTTATCTTCTGGGTATTTGAGTGTTAAATTAATTAGATTTGAATCAACAGGATCGGTGTGACCGAACCCCTCATTAACGGCACCTTGTAATGATATTACAACACTAGTTAAACTAAGAATTCTCTCACCCTGTTTCTTTATTGTTTTATATAACTCTTCATTACTTTCTTTAAGTTCTTTCTTTAAATCTTTCTCAGACTTGTAATAATCAACTAATTTAGCGTACTGACCATCCTTCTCTTTCGTTAAACTATCGTTTGCTATAATAGATTTCTTCATATCATCGAGAGCATCCTTACTACTGTTCTTCAGTATACCGATTCTCCAAGATAGAAAAAGGACAGCTATAATCAAACCACCCACCAATATCATTAAAAACTTATCTTTCTTTTCCATATTTTTAAAATTCAAAACCCCCACCCGCTTCAGTTCCACCACCACCTTCATTACCTGGTTCTGGTGCTGCAGTTCCTTCACCTTCTCCACCTGTTGTTGGTGTTCCAGTTAACCTAGATGACCATTCATCTGACCAAGCATCGTAATAACCCCTTAATTTCTTAAATGTTTCAATAACCTCTGTGGTTAGTGGTAACATATCTTGACTTTCAATTGAAATGTAACATCCGTTGTTTTCATTCAATGAATAAACCCATTTAATCTTCTCACGTACTAGTTCACCAGACCATTCAACATTTTGTTTATAAACTTTTATCTTACTAAATTTAACTAATTTAGATACGATATCTTTAAATTTATTTTCTTCTTCTCTTTGTTCATCTGGTGTGACTTCTTGTGCTTTTTCATCACTAATATCTATAACCATTTCTTCCTCTTCTTCAGTAAGTAAAGTCCATTTTTGTTTAACAGAAAGTTGTGGCTTTTTTTGTTCCTCAAGTAATTTTTTGATATCATCAGAATTAAGTGAACCAATTTGTTGATCACTTTCTTGTATTTTTCTAACCTTACCTAAAAGGGTTCTAATGTCATTTGGGTTGTTTTTCATTTTATATGTTTTTTAATAATTCCATATCAAAAGCTGGATTTACATCCGTAACTTCTTGATAATAGTTACTTCTAAAAGTTATACCCTTAAAAAGGTCTACATTTTCATCGTATACATTATGTCCAATAAAATTTTTAGGTATGTTATGTTCTACACATAATTTATCCACCAAATATTTTACCGAATCCATTTGTTCCTTTGTATATTTATCCCAATATGTGTAATTACGCCAATTCTTGACTAAAACATCATTAGGATCTTTCTTATAATTATGCCCCAACCAATCAACATATCTATCAACCATAACATCTTTTTTAAACCAACCAACATTTTCTAATACTACGGAAATGGAAGACTTATCTTGTTCCTTATCTATAAATATTGAATAACAGGTTGGATCGAAGTGTTGGTAAATTTTACCTTCTTTACTGATTGTAAATGTGGCTGTTTTTTTGTTCTTACCGTTTAAACGGTTAATCCACCCACCAAAATGTAACATGTTAGTTCTGTAAGTGTGACCTATGATAATTTGTGTTTTATCATAACTTTCTTTATAGAAATTACTGTCATTCAATGGATATGTCTTTACATCAATTAAGCCCACTTATCCGTACCTTCACTTCTCCTTTTATGATTAGCTTCTAAAGCTCTTTGTACCCCTGTATTGTCATCATTTGATGCCTCTTGATTGAATCTACTGTTTTCCTCTACTATACTATCTTGTAAACCCAACATTATTTCAGTATCTTCAACCTCTCTTGTGGTCATATTATTTACAACTTGATCAATTGTGACAGCATCTTCTACTGGTGGTACTGGTAATTTTGATAACGGAGTACCTTCTGGTTTTTCTGGTTCTGGGGTTGTTTCTTTCGTTTCATCATCAGCCCCACCATATTTGATGAAGAAATTTAATGACGCTAATGATATTAAAGGTAATAAACCACCTTCTAATACCGCTAACCAACGTCTTTGACCTATTAAATCTTTCGTGTCCGACCCTAAAGCATCAAAAACTGGTTGAGTTAAATCAATCCAGTCTTTAAAATTTTGACTCGTTATATCTGTATCTTTATAACAGAAAAATATATTACCTATAAATTGTATTAGTGTTACTATAGCAAAGACAAACCAAACACCACCTTTAACCCTAACTGAAGCTGCAGCGATAGAACTCATCGCAGCTATTTCAATAGCTATTGATAGATATATTGCCCAACTCATTGGGTTAGATAAGTCATACCAACTAATAACGTGAGCAATGGAAATTATCATTACAAGAATGATTGGGACTAAAAACATTGAACGAATAATTCCTCGTTTATTCCCTTTTATCCAATTTAACATATTACTTTTTTTCTAATTTTTCGATTTCCTTATCAATTTCAGACTGACGATTAACATCCAATATTTTTCTATCGGTTGATTGAATCATTCGTTTCTCAACTTTTAACCCCTCAATTGTTAACATTCTCTGAATATCTTCTTTTGAAACCATTTTATATTTAAGACCAGAATCAGTCTTATGTATTTCATTTGTTAAATTTTCTTCTACTTTTTCTACTTTTCCATTAGTAGTACAGGTCTTAAAAAACACCACAAAAATCAATGGTAATGCAATTCTTCCTGACCATTTATCTAAAAATATTATTAAATTCTTCATCTTTTAGTTTATATTATAAATATCACGTTATTCTTTATACTAATATATGTCTGTTTAGTAAAAATTAAATATTTATTAGTAATGGAAATTAAACGAATCATTATAGAGCAATTAGTAAATGAAGCTAGAATAGCTCAAATCTCAGCGAATATTAGTTTATCATTAGATGTTCAAAGTACAGGACATTCAGATTCACAAAGATTTAGACATAAAGATTCTAATAAGGTTATTATAATTAATTCAGATATAAGAGATGTCGTAGAAAGAGCAAAAACTGATATCGCAATGGCTATAGTTCAAGGTGATATTGTTGATAATGTTGATTTTGTTGTAACAGATACTGTTGGTGAAAAGGGTATTAGTTTAGCTATCATACCAAAAGAAGATACACCTTATCATTGGGTATTGATTATTAGAACAGTATTCAGCGAAAAAGCAAAGGGAGAACCGTTTAGGATTGGTAGAGACCAATTACATATTAAAATATAAATAAAAACCCCGATTTCTCGGGGTTTTGTTTCATCTGGCCGTTTAGGTTAGATTGGGGTTTGTCACCCAGAGTGTTCGTCACTCATTCCGCTGAGTTGTGTGGGATATCTCAGTTCGACCCATATCTTAAGAATATAAAT
>Ga0247841_10001704_pt1 | contig 47153 bp, 33 predicted proteins | sample LaCruzMarch2015__2_FD_192410 | JGI IMG/M metagenome (GOLD analysis project Ga0247841, IMG submission 192410) | Freshwater microbial communities from meromictic Lake La Cruz, Castile-La Mancha, Spain - LaCruzMarch2015_18m | ecosystem: Environmental > Aquatic > Freshwater > Lake | place: Spain... | reverse complement strand
GTTTGATCAGTTGTTCCACTGTCAGGCCTGTTCCTTCCGATTCAATGATCTTAGATAATGCTTTATCTGCAAGCATCTTTGGGAAGCCCAGAATGATCAATCCAGATAACGCTTCTTCTTTCTTTGTATTGTGCAGGATACCGGATTTTTCATGTGGGATCAACTCCCTGGAAACCTTATCTTTCAGGTCGATGATGATCCGCTGGGCCGTTTTCCCCCCGATCCCCTTGACCCGTTGCAGCAAAGGGGCGTCGCCAGATGCTATTGCGGTATAAACCTCTTGTGGCGTTAGGGAGGATAAAATAATACGGGCCGTGTTCACCCCTACCCCCGACACAGTGATCAGTTGCCGGAACAATTCCCGTTCGCCCGGATCGGCAAAACCATAAAGCAGCATGTCGTCCTCCCGCACGACTAAATGGGTATAAAGGATACAATGCTCCCCTTCCCGGAGCTGTGAATAGGTGTGCAGGGAAATGTTCAGCAAATAGCCGATCCCATTTGCCTCTAAAACCGCAGTCCCCGGGTTTCGCCCTACTAATTTTCCTTTGATAAAATCATACATGTTCCGAAAATTTGCTGAATAGCCGTTATTCCATTAACCGGTTGTCCCGTAAAGCCTGTTCCAACTCATAGAAAGATACCGGTTTCGCAACAATTCTTTTATCCCGGTCAAGTAAAAACAGGGTCGGGGTAGCATAAATATTGTAATCGTCGCACGATTTGCCCGAAAATCCTTTCAGTTCCGATACATTGATCCAGTTTAGCCGGTGTTCCCCGATAAAACCGGTCCAGTCGGCACGATTGGTGTCAATGGATACTGCCACCACCTCGAACCGCCTGGTTTTCTGCTTGTCGTAAAGCTCTTTTAACCGGTCCATCATGGCCGTGCAGTGCGGACATTGTGTGGACCAGAAAACCAACAGGGTAAATTCCGATGGAATATCCGACAACCGTACCATAGTCCCCCCGGCATCCCGAATTTCAAGGGGTGGCGCAACATTGCCGGGAGAGAGTTTTTTAAAGGTCTCAAGCTTTTTCTGTAATGCCGTTTTCCGGGGCTGGTCTTCACAACTGAAGGGATCCTCAAAATTATCGGCCATGTAAGTGATCACTTCATCAAAATGAAATTTGTCAAACCCGCTTACCAGATAGTCGAGCCAGAATTTAAAAACTTCGGGGTTGACCGATGCCGCACTGAGCATGATGGTCACCGCTTTGATAAATTCAGCCTCCAACTGCTTCTGCGACAACCGGTTATTACTGTAAAGGGACAAATAGGAGATGGCCTTGTTTACAAAAACCGTCGAATTTAATAAAGCAGTATCGGTGAAATCGACCTGATCGAAATAGTGGTTTTTCAGGAAATTGACCCGTTCCTCTTTTTCCAACAATGCCGGTACAAAAGGGGATTGATACACCCTTGCCATCCTTACGGCAAAAGCCTTAGGATAAAGGGCGGTCAACGAATCGAGCAGCCACTGTTGTTGCTTTTGTACCATTTCCATTTCCACAAGAACGCTTTCATAAAACCGGTCCTTCACCGGATAATAATCAATCAAGGGGATCAGATACTGCAACTTTTTCTGGTTGATGCGGTCCAGCGTGGAATATTCCAGGTTGATTTTGTTCTCTATGGAAGAGAGAACCTGGAGACTGTCGTCCGGAAAATTTTTGGAGGTGACAAAACGGACATCCTCCTGGTTCCATATCAGGTCAACCCATTCCTCTTTTCCCCATTTAACCCGGTACATTCCAGGCACAAGGCTGGAAGGCATGTCAAATCTGAAATGGCCGTCGGTACTGGTAACAACAGAATCGATGCCCATTGTTTTTTCTCCATAAATCCGCTGAATGTAAACCCTGCCCCCGGCATAGTGCCGAATGGTTCCTTCCAGGGCGTTCTGCCCCTGCAGACAAACGGAAACCAGAAACAGGAGAAAAAAAAAGGCTTGTCTCATGATTGGATGGGTTGCCGGGTGATGGTTTTACCGATTTTTCTTTTCCGCGACGTTCCCGAAAATTCCGGCAAGTTCCCTGATCAGGTCGTCCCCGCGCAAATTCCGTGCGATGATCCGCTGGTCCTTGTCCAACAAAACATTGGCAGGAATGGAATTGATGCCATAAAGTTTTCCGGCAGCGTTGCCCCATCCCTTCAGGTCCGAAACCTGCGCCCAGGCCAGGTGATCGTGGCGAATGGCCCGGACCCATTTATCGCGGTCCTGATCGAAAGAACAACCCAGAATATCGAAACCCAATTTGTGATATTTTTCATACACTTTTACAATATTGGGATTTTCACTACGGCATGGGGCACACCAGGAAGCCCAGAAATCGACCAGTACCACTTTCCCTTTGAACGAAGAAAGAGCAATGGGCTTCCCTGTCGTGTCGTTTTGGGTAAAATCGGGGGCCACTTCTCCGATGGCCACTTTTTTAAGGATATCAATCCGGGCTTTGATCATTTGGGTATAGGGGGATGCATTCAGGGAGGTATCGAATTTTACCACGATGGCTTCCAGGTCGGGAAGCTCAAATTGCCAACTGTTTCTCATGACAATATAGGGCGCAACTACCGAGCCGCTCTGTGCCGTGACAAATTGCACCAACTGCTGCTTCATTTCCTGGTCTAACAGTGCCGAAATGGAATCGGCTTTTTTCATGGCAACAGAATCGTGGGCATCCCGGGCCCTTTTCCAATCTTTATACACCACTTCCATCTTTTCATTGATACCATTGGTCAAATCAATATACTGACGGTAAATGCCATGGGATTCCGAACCGGTGATTACCGATTTATCGGCACTGTCGGAAAAAATCTGAAGATCAATTTTTCCAGGCTCCACAAAAACGGGAACAAAAACCTGTTTGTCTTTCAAGGCAACGTACCATAACTCAGCCATACCGATCTTCCCCTTGAAAAGAAAAGCCCCCTGGTCGAGCCGTGCCGAATCGAGTTTTACCCATTGGTCTCCCGTAAATTTTTGAAGAAAAACCATTCCGGTATCCATTCCGGTGATGTTTCCCCGGAGGGCATATTGTTCTTTTTTTCCGCTACAGGATACAATTACCATACTGATTAACAGAAGAATGATGAGATTTTTCATGCGTTGGCCCCCTGGGTTTTTTTTCGTTTACAAAAATAGGGCTTTTTGCGGAATAAAATAAATCCTTATTTTTACAGCAAAACCCTCCCCATGAAGTATGTCATCTACATGGCAATTATCGCGTTTTTAGCCCTGTCTGGCAATACTTTATCGGCGCAGGGGCCGGACCTGCAGGACAAACCTGCCCGGTACGGTTCCCCCATTTTCGATGTCCTGTGGGACAAACGGAATTTCAGGCTTGTCAGCCATGATCCCCAACAATGCGATTCCCTGAATGTTCCTTTCCAATGGCCAACCCTTGAAAGCGATTCCCTGAATGGATGGCAACCGGTCGGCGCACTGACTTCACAAACCGCTATAAAACGATGGAACCGAAAAAATGAGCAGTTGGGGCTGGCTGCAGAAGCAATGGCCGTGATGGCCGACTGGTTAGGGGCTCCCGGCGACCCCTGGCGCAGGATCAACGACAGTTGGGGCCTGACCTTCAAAAACCAACAGCCCGCCATCCTTTCCGGAAATGCAAGCCCGGCCGCTTATGAAAAAGCCTGGAACGACGAAATCCTTGCCCTTAACCAGTTTGCATCGGAATTGGCCCATGCCGCCGGAACTGTAATCAGTGCCATGGATACCCGGGGCAAAGGACAAACCCTGGTGGTTTACAACCCCCTCTCCATCCCCCGTACCGACCTTGTGGAAGCCTTCCTTGCCTGGCCAGAAAAAACCCCCGAATGGGTAAAAGTTTATGATGGCGACAACAACGAAATCCCAGTACAAGTGAGCCATCCCGATAAAAAAAGAATCAAGGTCATGTTCCTTGCATCCCTTCCTTCCCTTGGCATGGCCTGTTATGATGTGGTTCCTTCCGAAGAGCCGGGAAGGTTTGCAACCCCACTCACGGCCAATACAAAATCGATGGCCAACGAATGGTTAAAAGTTTCCATCAACCCCGACGGGGATATTTCAGGCATCATCGATAAAAGAAATGGCAGGGAACTGCTTGCATACCCCTCCCGGCTCCTTTTTCTGAAAGAACATCCAAAAACCCGGCCGGCCCTGAGCATGGATTGGGCAGACCGGGAAAAACCAGCGTTCGATTCGGTCCAGGGGCCCGCCTCCATCACCCTTTTAGAAAGCGGACCGGTTAGAGCAGTCGTCAAAATTGAACGGAACGCACAAAATTCAACGTTTGCCCAATATGTCATCCTACTTTCGGGCAAAGATCAGGTAATGGTGCATTCAAACATGCAATGGCAGTCGCGCGGGGCCAGCCTGAAAGCATCCTTTCCCCTTACGGTTTCCAATCGGACAGCTACCTCGAACTTAGGCGCCAAAACCATCGCAACATCAACCAACACCCAATTGGCCTACGAATTTCCATTCCGGGAATGGTTTGACCTGACCGATAAATCGGGAAATTATGGGGTTACCCTGATCGAAAATGGCAGGTACGGGTTCGACAAACCCAACGATAACACTGTAAGGCTTACCCTGTTATATACGCCCACCCCCAATTCTGATTTTGATAAGGCAACCCAGGACTGGGGAATTCACGAAATCGTTTATGGATTTTATCCCCACAAAGGCGATTGGCAAACCGCACTTTCATACTGGCAGGCACGGGGGTTAAACCAACCCTTCCGGGTATTCCAGGCCCCGCAACATCCGGGGTTTCTTGGGAAACGGTTTTCGTTTGCCCAGGTATCCGTGCCCCAGGCAGAGATCGCTTCCCTGAAAAAAGCAGATAACGGAAACGGGTACCATATCCGCGTCAGGGAAATCAACGGAAACGATATTCCAAATGTGGAAATCGGAATGGCCGCTAAAATCGCCGCTGCATGGGAAGTCGATTCTTTGGGACAAAAAACCGGGAACGCCACCCTGAAAAACGGCAAACTGATATCCGACCTGAAAAAATCATCCAGCCGCACCTATTTCATACAACCGGAGCCTCCCGTTAAAAAACTGGCAAAACCCGTTACCACCTTTTTTCCCCTGCCCTACGACCAGGATATCGTTGTCCACACAAAAAATGCAATCAAAGGCAGTTCCGGTCGAGGCAATTTTTTCATTCCTGCCACACAGTTCCCCGGCTCCCTTACAGTCAACGGCATCTCTTTTAAACTGGGGGATACCGCTGACCTGAAAAACAACATCCTTTCCTGTGACGGACAAAAAATCCCACTTCCCAACGCCATTCCTTTCAACCGGATTTATCTACTGGCTGCAGCCACGGAAGATACAACCGGAGTTTTTAAAACCGGGAACCAGAAAATCCCCTTGCGTATTCAATCCCTCACCGGAAAAATCGGACAGTACGACAACCGGATATGGGACAGGTATGGCAGGATCAAAGGCGTTGAAAAAGGGTTTATCAAACGCAATGAAGTCGCCTGGCATTCCACCCATCTTTTCGACGACTCCTTAGGCATCCATTGCCGGTATGGTTATCTTTTTCTCCATTCCTTTGAAGCATCTCCCGCCGATGGATTTATTCAACTTCCTGAAAACAAAGCAATTAAAATTTTTGCAATCACCCTTGCCAATTCGGCTATGGACCAAGTCGAACCTGCGGTGCCCTTGTACGACAATTTTTCCGACCGCCCATCCCTGACGCTTACCCTCCCCAAAAGCCATGTTGCCGAAACCATGAATTCTTCGGCAACGGTACATTTTGCCAGTTCAATAAACCCCGTTGGTCTTCCGGTCAGGCCGACGATGAAGGATTACTCCGATATACATCAACCCAACGGAGTGACGGTAAAATACTTTTTTTCGGAGAGCGGCCCTGCCTTTTCCCACATTAAAAACGGCGACGCCATTCCTGTCCCCATTGATGGCATGTTCGACCTGATTCCGGGCGATTCGCTCCGGGATGAATGGTCGGTACAGGGGGAAGGGAGGATTTTCATGGACCTGCAAAAGGAGATCGAACTCGACAGCCTTCATCTTTTTACCTTACAGGATGCCCGCCGGGGGGGACAATCATTTTCCCTATGGGGTTCCGATGCTCCCCGTTGCCCTTCGCCGGAAGGCGATCCTGTAGCTGCCGGCTGGAACTTCCTGTTGTTCGTAAAACCAGCCGATATCGTTGACAATGCCCGGGGGGTCTATACCATCCGGGATTTTGAAGTACCATCGAAACGGGCCCGCTATCTCCTCTGGATCAGCGAAGATTCTTTTCACGGGCCTGGTTATTTCAGGGAAATTGATGTTTTTGAAAAACAAAAATAGCAATCGGGTCCAACTCTTTTTTGGTCGGTTGCCAGACAAGGACTGGCTGGCATTCACCCTGTTTGCCGCAAGCGCCCTGTTTGCCGCCTTCCACTCCCTCCTGCTGGAACACTTTTATAATCCAGCCTCTATTCCCGGACACATGCATTATGGCAATTATATCATATTTAAAAAAGCATGGGAACACCTCATCCATGCCAAAGACCTGTATGCCGCTTTCCCGGGGGAACAACCCGACCTTTTTAAATACAGTCCGACTTTTGCAATGTTCTTCGGCCTCTTCTCCCTTTTTCCCGATGCCATAGGCCTTCCGCTCTGGAACCTGCTCAACGCCCTTGTCCTCTATTTCTCACTGAAAGCCCTGCCGGAAATCAACAACCGCAAAAAAAACATGCTCCTGTTTTTTATCACGATAGAATTGATTACCTCCCTCCAGAATTCACAAAGCAATGCCCTGATGGCAGGTCTCCTGATTTTCACTTTCGTCATGCTGGAACGACGACAATATTTTGTAGCAACCCTTTTTTTAACCCTGACGATATTTATAAAATTGTTTGGCGGGATTGCATTCGCACTTTTCCTTTTTTATCCAGGGAAATGGAAACTGGTTGGTTACTCCCTTTTCTGGGGCATCCTGCTGTTGCTGCTCCCGCTGCCTTTTACAGGGTTTTCGCATCTACAGTTCCTGTACCAGAGTTGGAAGGAACTGCTTTTCACTGATTTTGCGGGCCCGCCCGGATATTCGGTCATGGCCTGGCTGTCAACCTGGTTTGGGATAAACCTCCCCAAGCCCGCCATCGTGTCTGCCGGCCTTCTCATTGGCGCGGTCCCCTTCCTTTTCAAAAAATTCTATTCCATCTGCTATTTCCGGCTGCTGATGCTTGCCGCAATCCTGATCTGGACCGTTATTTTCAACCATAAAGCCGAATCGCCTACTTTTATCATTGCCATGAGCGGCATTGCCATCTGGTTGTTTGCCCGTAAGATTTCTCCCGTAAATGCCATTCTCGCGGCCCTGGCGTTGCTCCTGACCTCACTCTCTTCAACCGAACTTTTCATGTCAATCCGCGATCAGGTTGTGGAACCTTACGTGGTTAAAGTTGTGCCCTGTATTCTCATCTGGGGAAAAATTCTCGTTGATTCGATCTCCTTTTCTGCAACGGACCACCCCTTATCGGACAGCAAAACTTCATCAGGCTAAAAAATATTTCCGATCCCGACATACAATCCGCTGGTGCCATCCTGCTTGTCAAAGGCAAACCCATAATCCACACTGATAATGAAATTGCGGTTGATGGCTGCACGCAACCCCACGCCTGTACTTAAATGAAGCCCGTCAGTGCTTTGAAAGAAATAAAACGACTGCTGGTCAGGAGGTACCTGGTCTTTCTGTAATGGATGTTCCTGTACCACCATCCCCCCATCCATAAACCCCGTTATGCCCAGTGAAAGGTTTTGTTTCCAGACAACCTTATGCAGAAACGTATAACGCAACTCTATGTTCCCGAAAGCAATTCCATCGCCAACAATCCGGTTCCGCAATATCCCCCGCAGGGTTTTTGCGCCCCCCAGGCCATCGGGTTTGGTTGTAAGACTGTATGAACTGTAAATATAAGGCATGATGTAAAATGGGGTCGCCCCCCAAACCGTACCTTGATAACTCAACCGATAAGCCGCCACCAAGCGGTGTTTTATTAAAGGAATAAACTGACGCTGGGTAACGACAAGCTTCATAAAAGGATAGGGATGGTTCCCCAGAAAAGAGGGGGCGGAAAGGAGCAGGATTTCGGACCAAAACCCTGATTCCGGCGCAGCTTCATTGTCGCGGGTATCGAAAACCGCCCCAAGTTTCAGGTAAACCGTGGTCCCCCCCTCCTTTTCCTGTTGTCCAATCATTCCATATTTGACATAATTATCGTACAACAAGGCCGTATCCGGCAATTGATCTTCTTCTGATTTGCCCTTGTTGATCCTGTTAATATCTACTGTAGATGTCTGAATATCTATTACATTAATTCCGGCCAGCCATCGCAATTTCTGTCCCAGGAGAGGTCCCTGGAAATCGGCCATGGCCCTGAACATTTTACGTTCATATTTATAAAAAACCCGCGAAACATAATCGTCTTTCCCTTGTTCGATGACCGATGGAATGTAATTGGCAACATAACCGTTGAACCCATAGAAATCGAGGGCCCGTTCGGTCAGATAATCGATATCGGCAGTGACCCGGATGGTACCCGGGACAAGGTATTTTGAATCATAAAAAAGCTGATATACTGCGCTGCCCCTCGTGAACCAGGAACATTCGGCATACAGGGTATGTTTGTATTCCGGCCAGGTGGAACCGTCGCCATAGTAAAAAACCTGACCCAGGGCGCCAAGCTGCAGCCCCATATCGGCATCATAGGCAATCACGGGCAATGCGGCCCAGGTCCAACCCTGTTTCTTCTTTTCCTGATAGGGAAAATCTGCCGGATTGTCCTGGGCCGGTGCGTTTGTTGGAAAAAGCAGGGCCCCCACCACAAGTACAAAGAAAAAACCTTTCATGGAACAACAAAGATAAAACCATTTTTCGCTTACGGGATTTTCTTATTTTTACATCTACTTTTTATCCGGGCCCGAAAAATGATTCTCCGGCAAATAGAACAATTCTGCGCTTACCGTGAACGATGCCGTTTTGAAGTTGTCCAAAAACTGCAACGGATGAACCTTCCTTCTGCGGAAATTAACCGGATACTGAAACACCTCCGGGAAGAAGGGTTCATAGATGAAAAACGGTTTGCCCATGCTTTTGTTCTGGGAAAATTCCACAACAACCATTGGGGCCGGTATAAAATCCGCAGTGAACTTGTTTTGCGGCAGGTCCCCGTTCTAATAATCGATGCCGCCCTTCAGGAAATTGAAGAGGGGGAATACCTTCAAACCATCCGGAATTTAATCCGGAAAAAACAGGATGAAATAAAAACCGGGGATACTTTTAATTTACGTGAAAAAATTATCACCTTTGTAACAGGCAAAGGATTTGAACCCGATCTTGTATGGGCCATGGCCCGGGAAGTCAAATAATGTACCGGAAGCCCGCCCCTTCAGCAATGACGGAAAGCCAGGGGATAAAATGCCTGAAGCCGGTATAAAGAGGTATGAAAACATTCATTTAACAAAAAATAAAATATGGTAACACAGGACCAACTAAAGGATCTTGAAGCAAGGCTGGAAGCCTTGAGGAGGTATCTTTGACATCGATAAAAAACTTGCACAGATAAAAGAAGAGGAGGTTGTGACCCAGGTTCCCGGGTTCTGGAACAACCCCAAATCAGCAGAAATGGCCTTGCGGTCCATCCGCGATAAAAAATTATGGACCGACGCCTATCTCTCCGCTTTTACCGGTTTTGAAGAGCTTATGATATTGTGGGACTTTTACTTGCAGGGCCAGGCCACGGAAGAAGAACTCAATGCCCCTTTCAGTCAAACCCTTCACCTGATCGAAAACCTGGAATTCCGGAACATGCTCAGTGGCGAAGAAGACAAGCTGAGCGCCATTGTACAGATCAATTCGGGCGCCGGTGGCACCGAAAGCCAGGATTGGGCCGAAATGCTCATGCGCATGTACATCCGATACGGGGAACGAAACCGGTTTAAGGTCAAGGAGGTCGATTTTCAGGAGGGCGATGTGGCCGGGATCAAATCGGTAACCCTCGAAATTGAAGGCGATTATGCGTATGGCTATCTGAAAGGGGAAAATGGCGTCCACCGGCTGGTCCGGCTTTCCCCTTTTGATGCCAATCACAAACGGCATACCTCTTTTGCCTCGGTGTATGCCTATCCCATCATCAACGACGATATCGTAATCGAAATCAACCCATCGGACATAACCTGGGACACCTTCCGCAGCAGTGGGCCGGGAGGACAAAACGTGAACAAAGTCGAAACGGCCGTACGGTTGAAACACGAACCAACCGGTATTGTGGTAGAATGTCAGGAAACCCGTTCACAAGGACAAAACCGTGAAAAAGCATTGACCTTGCTAAAATCACAGCTTTATGAAATTGAATTGCGGAAAAAACGGGAAAAAATCGCCGTGATCGAAAGCGGGAAAAAAAGGATTGAATGGGGAAGCCAAATCCGCAGTTATGTGCTTCACCCTTACAAAATGGTGAAAGACCTGAGGACCGGAATTGAAACCAGCGATACGCAGACCGTTCTCGATGGCGACCTTACGGAATTTATCAAAGCCTACCTGATGGAATATGGAAATGCTTAAAGGATTAAAATGGTGAATGATGAATGGTGAAAAATGATATTTTCGGAGTTTGGGCATTGAATTATAAATAGAGATTATAAAAAAAAACATGTTGCGTATTTATCATAACCCCCACTGTAAAAAATCGCGTGCCGGCTTGCAATTCTTGCAGGGATTGGGAAAACCTTTCGAAATTGTGGAATATCTGAAAAACAGGCTTGCCCCGAACGATCTTGAAAAACTCCTTGTCAAATTAAACAAAAAACCGGTCGATATCATCCGGAAACAAGAGCCTTACTATAAAGAAAACCTGAAAAATAAACAATTTGAAGACCATGAATGGATACATATCCTCATTGGGGAGCCGAAATTAATCCAACGTCCGATCATCGAAACAAGATATAAGGCAATCATTGGCGACCCGGTTGAAGCCATTGAACCATTTTTATCAGAAAGGGGCTAAGTTTGCAACACGGCCAATGCATGCCCCCGTTCATGCTGCACCTAAACAAAACAAAATCAAAAATATTTACACATGAAAACACGCATTGAAAAAGACACCATGGGGCCCATCGAGGTTCCGGCCGACAAATATTGGGGCGCCCAAACCCAACGGTCACTTACCAACTTTAAGATCGGGAAACCTGCCTCCATGCCCCTTGAAGTAATTCATGCCATGGCCATCCTTAAAAAAGCCGCCGCACTGGTCAACAACGACCTTGGCGTATTGTCGGACGAAAAAAAAGAATTGATGGTCCGGGCCATCGATGAAATCATCGAAGGAAAACTTGACGACCAGTTTCCCTTGGTGATATGGCAAACAGGATCGGGCACCCAAACCAACATGAACCTGAACGAGGTGATTGCCAACCGGGCCCATGTTTTGGGCGGTGGCGTCCTGGGCGACGGGACTAAAACCATCATCCATCCCAACGATGACGTTAACAAATCGCAATCTTCCAACGATACTTTCCCTGCCGCCATGAGTATTGCAGGGTATAAAATGATCATCGAAACAACCATTCCCGGGGTAGAACAACTAAAAACCATCCTCTCCAAAAAAGCCGATGCGTTTAAAGACATTGTTAAAACCGGGCGTACCCATCTGATGGATGCCACCCCCCTGACCCTGGGACAGGAATTCTCGGGATATGTGTCACAACTCGAACATGGCCTCAGGGCATTAAAGAGCACCCTGCCCCATTTGTCGGAACTGGCATTGGGCGGAACGGCAGTCGGCACCGGGTTGAATGCCCCAAAAAATTACGATGTACTGGTGGCAAAAAAAATAGCCGGGCTTACCGGATATCCTTTTATTACTGCCCCCAATAAATTCGAAGCGCTTTCGTCGCACGACGCCATGGTTGAAACTTCGGGGGCATTGAAAACCCTTGCCGTCAGCCTGATGCACATTGCATCCAACATCCGCCTCTCCGCCTCCGGTCCCCGTTGCGGGATTGGGGAAATCATGCTTCCCGAAAATGAACCGGGATCAAGCATCATGCCCGGAAAGGTCAACCCGACCCAGGCCGAAGCCCTCACCATGGTTTGTTGCCAGGTTTTGGGCTGCGATACAGCCATCAACATCGGCGGGATGAACGGCCACTTTCAGTTGAATGTTTTTAAACCCATGATCATCGCCAACCTCCTTCTGTCGGCCCGCCTTCTTGGCGATGCCTGTACCTCTTTCAGCAACCATTGCGCCGCCGGAATTGAACCCAATTTGACGACCATCCATAAAAACCTCGAAAATTCCCTGATGCTGGTCACTGCCCTGAACCCGAAAATCGGTTATGACAATTCGGCGAAAATTGCCAAAAAAGCACATCAGGAACATAAAACCCTCCGGGAAGCAGCCCTCGAATCGGGATTGCTTACCGATGAAGAATTTACACAGTTGGTGGACCCTAAAAAAATGATTGCGCCCAAATAGGCCTATTCCGGTATCGGATTGTCCTTTTTCACCGTATCGGGCAACACCAATTGTTCCCTCGACTTCAAAACCATTTTTTCTGCTTCCTTCCGGATGAGCGTTTCCAGGGGGAGCGTGTCCCGGCGGGAACGTTTTTCCAGAATTTGAAGATACTGCCAATCCTGCCGGATTTGCCGGATAAAATATTCCAACGTGTCTATCTGCCGGGGTTTTTCTGGTTTTACACCGGGATTGGCGCTAAAGACAAGGTCCTCCTTCAGGTCAATCAAACGGAAAACAAATGCCTTGCGCACCGTATCCCCGGAGCGAAGAACATATAGGGTATCGGGCGGGAGGATCCGTTCAAACAAAGCCCCGCAATTGGCTACCGGGTCTTCATAATCGTCGCTCAGGACAACATACCAGGCATCGCTTCCCTTCTTCAGGTTGCCCCGTTGCCGGTTGATCCAATAATACTTATGAATGCGGTCCAACGCCCCCAGGGCATAAACCGCCCGGTTATCCGTCCGGGCAAGATAATAATCGAAATTGGCAGCCGGAAACCAACGAAAGGTTATCAAAGGGGCATCTTTGTCAATTAAAAAATGATCCTCGTCCCATTTGGCCAACGTCCGGAACTTTTCGCCCAACTGCTCCCATCCAACCATATCGAGCGACACATCATCCACCTGATACCGCTTAACAGATACCCAACCGCACAGAATCTGTCCTACCCCTGTAACCACGACGCCTGCCGACAATAACAAAGAAAGTACAACCGGCCAGGGGACCAACCGCAGTTTACGCCCATTCCTGTGGGGGTCCGACAAATAGGCCGCACCAATAAAAATTAACCCGACATGGGCTGGCCCCGTCCAATGGGGCAACGTGCTTCGGAAAAGCGAAAAACCCAGAAAAAGAAACAACAGCGGAAGGGAAACCCATAATATTAAACGGAGATAACCCCGCTCCAAAAAATGGCGTTTCATCACCATCGCAACCAGGGCCGTGACGACGATCACCACATTGACCGGGTTGTTGTAAAAAAACTGTCCCGCCATTTCGGTCAGAAAATATTGGGGCTGGATCCCCGAACCCGTTATGCCAACCCGGCTTTCATGAAAGGTAAAACTAATGAAACCATTTTCGGCATTCCAGAAAACCACAGGCATAAAACAAAGGAGCGCCAAAACAAAAGCGCCCCACGCTTCCCAGGCAAAAAACCATTTCCGGTTATACAGCAAAATATAAAAAAAAGCGCCAACGATCAAAAAAACGGCATGGTATTTCGATAACATGGCCATGCCAGCGGATATTCCTGCGTAAAAAAGAAAATTCCGGCTTTTTGCGGTAAGATCGGGATCGGGGAGCGATTTTACCAAAAACCAAAGGGTCAGCAACCAGAAAAAAATCTGTGGGCCATCGGGTAAAATAAATGTCCCCGAAAGGATAAACCCGTAAAAAGAGCCGGTGTAAAGAAATGCTGCATACAAACCGGTAAGCGGGTTCTTAATTTGTTTCCCTATTAAAAACATCAAACCGGTACTCAGGGTGCCAAAAATAACGGCAGCCAAACGCATAAAAAATTCCCCGTCAAACCGAAGGTCTAAAGTAAACAACTGGATTGCCAACCCAACCATGGGGGGATGGTCAAAATGGCTGAAAGCCGGAAATTTAGCATAGGTCCAATAATAAACCTCATCATTGCCCAGCTCGATGGCGCCGGCTATCCATCCCCGTGCCAATGCCGACAACACCAATAACAAAATCAGAACAAAATAAATTTTTCGGTTCGGGGGCATCTTTATTTTTCTTCAATCCAGGAACAAAAATACAGATTTTATCGCTCCCTCTTCCTATTCAACCGTTCCTTAACCCGGTCGAAAGTCAGATAAACCACCGGGACCACAATCAGGGTCAAAAACATCGAACTGGTCAGCCCGCCGATAAGGGCCCATGCCATCCCGTTTTTCCATTCACTTCCGGCACCGGTGGCCAAAGCAATGGGCAACATCCCGAAAATCATCGAAAAAGTAGTCATGAGGATCGGCCGCATACGCACTTTTCCGGCCATGACCAGGGCGTCCGTCGTGTTGTGGCCATCGGCTTTCATCTGATTCGTAAAATCAACAAGCAAAATGGCATTTTTACCGACCAAACCCACCAGCATGATGATGCCAAGGATAGAAAATATGGTGAGCGATTCCATGGTCAGCCCCAATGCGAACAGCGCCCCGATGATTGCCAGGGGGATGGAAAAAAGTACCACAAAAGGATACAGGTAAGAGTCATACAGGGCTACCATAATCAGATATACAAACAGGATGGATGCTAAAAATGCCAGGCCCAGGCTCCCGAATGCTTCCGTCTGGTATTTCATGTCCCCCTCGGGTATGATCGTCAATTCCTGGGGCAAATCCATGGCTTTGACCCTTTTCAACACATCTTCCCCGACCGAACCAACCGGACGGCCGATAACCTGCGAATTAATGGTCACCGAAGGTACCCGGTTGTACCGTTGCAAAAGCGTGGTTCCACTGGATGGGGCAATCGTTGCAAACTGGTTTAGCTGGATCGGTTGCCCATAGTTGTTGATGAAACTTAAACCGGCAATATCGTTGATGCTGTTGCGGTCAACCTGATCAAAGACCACATTGATGTTATATTCATTGTCGCCATCCCTGAACTTTGCATCGGTATTGCCGCTAAAAGCATTCTGCAGGGTCATGCCAACCACGGCCGTCGAGAGCCCCAGTTCGGCCATCTTATCTTTATCAAGACGAATGGCAACCTCCGGGTTCCCTGCTTCGACCGACAATTTGACCTCATAGGTGCCGGAAACCTTTTTCATTTCAGCCATTACCTTAGACGCATACCGGTTGATGGTGTCCATATCGGGGCCGCTGATCACAATCTGGATGGGGTCCATGTCCGATGTCCCCATCATGGAAACAATGGTTGACCTGATTTTTACCCCAGGGAGCAGGTTCATCAACTCCTTTTTCATGTTGAGCGCAAATTGCTCAGAAGTGATTTCCCGTTTCTCCTTCTCTACCATTTTAATATGCATTTCCGAATTATAGGCATTCGAACCGCCGCCAAAAAAGCTGGTGGAACTACCTACAGAGGTAAAGACACTGGTGACTTCGGGCAAGGCCCGGATGTATTGTTCGGCTTTCAACGTCGCCTGGTTGGTTTGTTCGATGGTGGCATTTTTAGGCAACTCCATGGCAATGATCACCTCCCCCCGATCGCCCATGGTAATGAATTCACTGCCAATAAAACCGGTTGCTACTAAGGCAAGCGAAGCAAAAAACACCAACGTGACGCCCCCCAGGGTTATGGCTTTATGGTGCAACGACCAGATCATGGCCCGTGAATAGCCCTCGGTGAAACGGTGCAGCAACCGCTCGAAACCTGTAGTAAACCCATCAAGCCAGCTTCCCTTGCGGAACCGCTCATGTTTGGCAAAACGGGAAGCCAATAAGGGGGTAACCGTAAACGAAACAAAGAGGCTGAGCAGCGTTGCAAATACAACAACCAGTGCAAACTGTCGGAGCATTCCCGAAATCATGCTTGTGATAATGGCAATGGGCAGGAAAACAACCACATCCACCATGGTAATCGAGACCGCCGTATAATTAATTTCATTGCGCCCTTCTAAGGAAGCTTTGCGCCGGTCTTTGCCCATCTCAAGGTGCCTGTAAATATTCTCCAGCACCACAATGGAATCATCCACCAGTATCCCGATAACCAGCGACATTGCAACCATGGAAATAATGTTCATCGAAAAATCAAACAAATACATCGCAGTAAAAACCGAAATCAGGGAGGCAGGAATGGATATCAGGACAATCAACGAATTCCTGAGGCTATGAAGAAAAACCAACATCACCAAGGCTACCAAACAAATGGCCAGCAACAGGTCCTTCATGACGGCATGGGCCGAATCGAGGGTAAAATCAGAGGTGTCGTTGGCAATTTCAAACTTCAGCCCCTGCTTTTTATAGATCTCTTCAATCCGCACGATCGATTCCTTTACTTTTTCAGATATCTTTACCTCATTGCCGTCAGGTTGCTTGAAAATCAACAGTCCAACTGAATTGTCGCCATTGATGCGGCTGATGCTCCGGGTCTCCCTTTTGGCATCCTGTACTTCGGCCACATCCTTCAAGCGGACCAAACCCCCGCTTTTTCCCGTGGCCAAAACAAGGTTTTTCAAATCGTCCAAACCGGCAAATTTTCCCGAAAGACGGATGATCACCTCCTGGCTCTGGTCTTTGATCTTTCCGGTCGGAAATTCCATGTTGGCCAACTGAATGGCATTGGTTACCTGAAGGATCGAAAGATGGTGGGCCTTTAGTTTTTCATTGTCAACGTTGATGCGGATCTCCCGCTCTTCCCCACCCACCATGTCAACCTGTGAAACACCATTGATGGTGGAAATCATGGGTTTAATTTTGTTCTTCACCAGATCGTAAACCTCTGTCGATGGAATGTTGGCCGTAATCCCAAGCCGCATGATGGGAATATCGTCCATCGAAAAATTATTGATCATGGGGGGCAATACATCCTTGGGCAATAAATATTCGACATTGCTGACCTTTCGGGTCGCATTTTCGAGCGCCCGGTCCATATCGGCACTGCTCCTGAAAATGATAACCACCACCGATGCCCCTTCATACGAGGTACTTTGGATGTTATCAATATCTTCGAGCGACGAAATGGCATCTTCGATTTTTTTTGTGACCGAATTTTCCACCTCCGAAGGGGAAGCGCCCGGATAGGTAGTGACAATCACCAAAACAGGCTGGGAATATTTTGGGAGCAGTTCATAATTTAAAGAAAAATAGCTGACCACTCCGAGAAAGGCCATCACCGTAAAGATGACCACAATCAGGGAAGGCCGTTTAATCGAAAGCCCGGTAATGTTCATGATCCTGAAATTATTGTTTGTTGACAATGGTAACCAGTGCGTTATCGTCCAGGTTGATCTGTCCGGAAGTCACGATCCGATCTCCTTCCTTTAACCCTTCAACCACTTCAACTTGTTGATCATCGGCCGAACCGATGCGGATGGAACGGAGAGAGGCCCTGTTGCCTTCAATGATAAAAACCATGGGTTCCTTGATGCTCCCGATGATGGAATGCCTGGGAATGGTCAAACACCTCCGCCCGGTTTCCGTACTGAACTGTACCACTCCAAACATTCCCGCTTTTAATGGATGAAGCTGGTCGTTGATCAGTTCGACCTCTACCGGAAACCGGCGCGATTCATCGGCCTTGACCCCAATCGAAACCACTGTGCCCCGGTAAGTGACCCCTGGATAAAGCGACGTTGTGACAACTACCGGTTGGTGGTTTTTGATTTGAACAACCTCGCTTTCAGCAACGTTCGCAACGATCTTAAGCCGGCTGATATCGACGATCTCCGCAACAGGCGAACCCGGCATCAGCAACGACCCGGTTTCGACCATGCGGTTTACAATATTCCCCTGAATGGGGGCTTTGATGACCGTATGATCAAGTTGCTTTTTTAAACCGATCACATCGGCTTCCGCTTTTTTTTCAAACAACCGGGCATCCTCCACCTGTTGGCTCGAAATAGCATCGTTTTTCAATAACCCTTCGTATTTTTTTAAATCGGCACATGCTTTCTCGTATGCCACCCGGGCCAACGACAACTGGCTGCTTACCACTTCATCGTCAAGCAGGGCCAATACCTGTCCCTGTTTAACAAAATCGCCCGTATTGAACAGGAGCGATGTCACTTTGCCTTGTCCTTCGGAAGCCAGGATAAGTTCATGAATGGCCGAAAAAGAACCATTCGCCGTAAAATCGCCATCGATACTGCCCATTTGCAGGGTCGTAACAAAAACCGGAATGGACTTCAGGTTTCCATCCAGTTTCGCCTTTTCGTCGATCTTCTTTTTATTGAACAACAGAGTCGCCGTGCAGGCCCCCACAAGCACAACGATAACCAGGATTATTACAGTCAATCTCTTCATGGGTCTATCATTTGATATTATCGGTAAATCGGTTAAATATTTGAACCCCTATTCGAGGATTTCCAGTAAAGTACCATTGGCGTTGAGGTAATCGAGTTCGGCAATTTTCATCTGCACCAACGACAAGGTATGACTGGTTTGGGCGTCGCTCATGGCGGTTTCTGCATTGAGCAAATCGGTAAGCGGGATAATCCCTTTTTGATACTGCTCCTGCGAAACATCATACACCCGGTTTGCCAGTTTCATGTTTTCACGTTGCCGTTTTTCCGTTGTGATGCTGTTCAAAAACTTACGGGCAGCATCCCGCGCCTGTATCCGCAACAATTTTCGCGTATCGTCTTCGGTCACCTCCAATTGTTTCAGCTCCACCCGCGACTGGCTTACCCTGTTTTGCCGTTGCAACCCATTGAACACAGGGACATGTAAACGCAACCCCAACAAACTTGTATTGAACCACTCTGTGGGCTTTCCAAACACATAAAAGGCATTGCTCTGGTTGCTGTAATTCAACCCGGCAATCAGGGTCAGCGAAGGATAGTGGCCTGCCTGACCCAGCTTCAGGTTGGTATAGGCCAACCGCTTCTGCATTTCAATCATCCGGATGTCGATGTGCTTTGCCAGATCCTGCTCCGTCTGAACATCCATTACGGAAAGGGACAACGAATCGGGAAATGCGATTGGCTGGTCCATGGGCAACCCCATGTAGTAGCGTTGCATACTGAACTCCTGCTCCAGGAGCACCTGTAACCGGTCGATTTCGGTTTGAAGGTTTAACATCTGTACCACAATCCGGTCAAGGTCAATCTTTTTTATTAATCCGCTTTCGTACTGGCTGGCCGCAATCTTTTTCGCTTTTTCCAGCTTTTCCAGGTTCTCCTGTTGGTTTTTTATCTGCTGTCGGGTGATCTGGGTCAGATAATAGGATTGCGCAACTTCAAAAACCACTCCGGTTTTTGTTTTTTCAATATTGAGCACATTCTGGTCCAAAATCAGTTTCGCCATCCTGACACCGACAAGATATTGCTGGTTGTAAATCAATTGACTGGCATCCAGCCCGCACGAAAGGTTGTAGGTAGTCCCAAACTGGACCGGGATCAACTCCCCGGGGCGGCCGAAAAATTCACCCGGGATCAGTTGGGTAGGCAAACTTATGAAATCGTCAAAAGAACCCGACATGTTAATGTCCGGAAGGCCTTTCCCTAAGGTTTCCCGATACACATACTGTAATTTGTTTTGTTCCAGGGCTGCAATTTTCATCTTAGGGCTGTTTTCAACCGATCGTTTCAAACACTCCCGAAGCCCGATAACCGTTGTAGATGCTTCCTGGGCCAAAACAATCAAGGTAACAAGGAAAAAAATCAAACCTGCGAAAAAATATTTGGGGACCATACAAGAGAACTGTTAAAATTTTAACATTGCATCGCAAAAATAATCCGATATTCAGGTTTAATAAAACATTTCTCGCCCAATCATGGCTTTCAGGGGTTAAACAAAGATTTATATCGGTTAAATAGGAACAGAAACAAAAAAAGCAGTGCCATTTACGAATTGATGGTTGCACACCGGAGAGGGAAAACCTATTTTTGCATGTTAAAATTAAGTATTATGGTACGCCTCCTCTTATATATTTCTCTTTCCCTGACCCTGATCCTGGGAAACGGGTGTCAAAAGTTCCCAACCGGGGATGATCCAAACAGCAGCAGGAACATGGAAACCCTCAGGGTCCCCGAAGGTTTTTCGTGGGAAACCGGACGGGACGTTGAATTTGTGGTTACTTCCGCATTTTCCACCGTGATCAGCATTACCTCCGAAGATGCGTTGGTTTCCTATTATAAAGGATTTTATTCCTTCATCAACGAACCCTATCGTGTACAGGTCAGTATCCCGGCCCACACGCAAACCGTTTTGGTTAACGGCACAACCGTCCCGATTACAGGCGAAACCATAGAGGTATCCCTTCCCGAAAGCAAATTCACGGTATATAAATCCCTTCCTTTAAAATCTGTCAGCGAACCAACAACCACCGGATTACTGGCGGCATGGAATTTCGATGAAAACTCGGGAAATACTGCTTACGATGAAACGGGGCTGCACAATGGCGCCATTTCCGGAGCAACCTGGGGCACCGGAATTTCGGGCAGTTGCTTAGTTTTCAACGGCAGTTCCGATAATGTGAACGTTGCCAACGCCGCAACGCTGAACCCGGTGACCAGCCTGACCATGATGGCATGGGCAAAAACCGGGGAGAACAAAATGGCAAAGATATTTCAGAAAGGGGATTGGGACGGCCATGGAATTGCACAGGATATATGGAATGGATGGCAGGGGGGCGTAAGGCTCAGCAACAATACCAGCCATACGCTGGAATGGGGACAGGGAGTTCCCCTGCTGAATGAATGGTACCACCTGGCCATCACCTACGATGGGGCAACCCTGAAACTCTTTGTCAACGGACAATTAAAAAACAGCCAGCCGTTGACCGGAAACCTCAAGGTCAACAACCGCAGTATTTCGATCGGTTCCGACAATGCCTCCCAAAAGTTTTTTAACGGCTCCATCGATGAGGTTGCATTTTTTGGGGTGGCGTTGACCCCCGATGAAATCATGGATTACTACAACGAACCGGGAAATGCCCCCGATTCGGATGGCGATGGGATTCCCGATGCCGATGATTTTTATCCGTCGGACCCGGCCCGTGCCTTTGACAATTATTTTCCGGCTGCCGGCGACGGAAGCCTTGCCTTCGAAGACTTATGGCCTGGCCAGGGCGATTATGATTTTAACGATCTCGTTATCGATTACCGGTTTAAGGCAGTGACCAATGCATCCAATAAGATAACCGAAATTTACGGGACCTTTATCATCCGTGCCATCGGCGCTGGGCTCAGCAACGGATTTGGGTTTCAACTCCCGGGGTCAACCCTCCTGTCGTCGGATATTACCGTTGACGGCTATAAATTCCGGGAAAATTACATCACCTTGAATGGAAACGGGACAGAAGCAAACCAGGAAAGAATCACCGTGATTGTGTATGATAACGTTGATAAAATTATGCCTGCAACCAGTGGCTCATTTGTAAACGTTGTCCCCGGCACACCTTATATTATCCCCGATACCACCGTGATTTCCATGGTTTTTGAACACAATAAATATACCCTGGACGATGTCGGCCTGTTCGATTTCAACCCGTTCCTGATTATCAACATGGAACGCGGCAAAGAGGTTCACCTGCCCGATTATATGCCCACGTCGCTGGTCAACCCGGAATATTTCGGCACCGGACAGGACGATTCCGAACCTGCCACGGGAAGATATTACAAAACCTCGAACAACCTTCCCTGGGGGATCAATATCGTATCCCATTTCCAGTACACCATCGAAACCCGTCAGATTATCAGTGGATACCTGATGTTTGCCCCTTGGGCCGAATCGTCGGGAACAAGCTATCCCGACTGGTATATCGACACCCCGGGTTACCGCAATGAAGCCAACATCTATCCAATGCCCTGAGAAACGGCAACCCCATTCAGAAAAAAGAGATTTGTTTTACTCTCCGGAAAAGTAGTATCATTGTATCTCAAAAATTTTTCCGGTGCAAGTGATGGTCAACAATCATCCGGTTCAAATTTTCCGTGGTGCGCTGGCCGGCGATGCCATTCTTGCCTATTCGCGGCATTCGTTTCGCCGCTTATTGAAGGGAAGTCTTGGTATTTTCGACCGGTTCGGCAATAAAACCAGCCCCGATGGGGCACTGAAAGAGGGATCGTCCATCTATTTAAAAAAAATCAAAAACCATGAATAGAAATCTTTTTCTTATTCTGGCGGTTACCGCTATTTTAAACGCTTCCCCCGGGGTTGCGCAAATGTCGGATAAAAACGTCCCTACAGAAGTTGTTATTCTGCACGTCAACGACATGCACTCAAAAATTGACAACCTGCCAAAACTGGCTTATTTAGCCGATAGCCTTCGCAAGGAACATCCCTATCTGTTTCTGGTTTCGGCAGGCGACAATTTTACCGGGAACCCGGTGGTGGATATGATACCCGAAAAAGGGTTTCCCATGATCGACCTGATGAACCAATGTGGATTTGATGTAAGCTGTTTGGGCAACCACGAATTTGACCTTGGCCAGGATGTTCTTAACAAACGGACCGATGAAGCAACATTCCCATTTATCTGTTGCAACCTCGATGCCTCCGGGGCGGTTTATCACCAGCCAAAACCTTACATCGTACTGGATGCCGGCCCTGAAACAAAGCTGGCCCTGCTTGGAATCATTCAACTCGAAGCCAATGGCCTGCCCGCTTCCCATCCGTCAAAAATGACCGGGATCCATTTCTTTGACGGGATCGCCGAAACCCGCAAATATGCCGGGCTAAAAGAAGAATATGGAAATTTAATCGCCCTTAGCCACCTTGGGGTTGAAGACGATGTTCGCCTGGCCGACTCTGTGCCTCAATTCGACCTGATCATTGGCGGACATTCGCATACCCTCATCGAAAAAACCATGGTTGAAAATGGCGTGACCATCGTTCAGGCAGGCTCCAACCTCAGGTATGTTGGGAAAACAACTTTGCAAGTGGAAAACGGAAAAATCATCTCCATCCGCGACGAAGTAATCCCCATGGCCGCTATCCATAAAAGCAACCCAGAAATGGAAGACCTGGTAAAAAAATACAACCAGAACGAAGAATTCGATAAAGTAGTCGGCACCGCCCTGAAACCCTTGGAAGGAAAAGACGCATTGGGCAGCCTGATGACCGATGCCCTGACCAACGGGCTGAAGGTCGATTTCGCCTTCCAGAATGCCGGTGGGATCCGCATCCATTCCCTGCCCGAAGGGCCCATTACCTTAAAAGATATTTATAAACTGGACCCTTTCAACAACCAGGTTGTCGTATTTAAAATGAATGCCCGTGAAATTCAATCGCTGATTTGTTATGGGTACCAGTTGGAAAAAGAGATCGACCTTCAGGTGTCGGGAATGACCTATACCCTCACCGACCATGGGGGCCCTGTTTGCGATAAGGTCGAAATGAAGGACCTTTCCGGAAAAGAATTAGACCCGGACAAAACCTATTTGGTGGCAATGAACAATTATATGGCCGTAACCTATCAATTCGACCATCGCGATGAAGGGTCCGCCTTTGCGGTAACTACGGCAGAAGCACTGATCAACTTCCTCAAAACAAAACAAGGGATAGACTACAGCGGGGTAAAAAGGGCCGTTTTAATCCATTGAAATGGCTGGCTTCGTACCTCCATACATCCTGAACCTTTATCACAAGGAAAAGGTCGCCCGGAATAGGGTCCCGCCTTCCGAATTCGGGCCGCCATAAACAACATTCCGGCTTTTGTCCCCCTTTTTCGGCCATTCATGGAAAATCAATTTACCACGGGAACATTCTGAAGTAGATTTGACAAAAAATATTTCCAATGGAAACCCTGAACCACCTGATTGCGTCCCTCGACATTTTTCAAGTCCTGATCCAATCCTTTCCCGCCATTGTTGAACCTTTATCCCACGGATTTCAAATCATGTTCATCCATCTGTTTACCAGTCTTAAAAATTTCACCGTGATGAACCCCGGGTTGATTTCCGGAACCATTTTCATCTCTTTCGTGTATGGCGGTTTTACACTGGCACAACACCTCAAAAAATTCCGTTTGGCAAACCAAACCGCCACAGGCAGAAAAATCGGGAAACGCTGAAAACCCCGGAAACATCTACGGGTTTTTACTGCCTGGAACCATGTTCGCCGCATGTCGCGGGATATGGGTTCATGCAAAAGTCCGTGAACACCTGAACAGGTACCGGAGGACAACCTGATCGGTGAAAAGGACAAAAAAGCCAATGGAAGCTGCAACGGCAACAAATTTCCATTGTTCTTTGACATGCGCAGCCAGGATATCCGGCGATTGAATGGCAACAAAGAAAAAAACAATACTGAAAACGGCCAGTGCGCCCAATCCAATCAAACATTTATACAGAAAATCTTTCAACGTTTCTTTCCAAATATAATGGCGGGCCACCGAAGCAACCATCCGGTCGGTAAAACCTTCAGGCAGCGGAATTTCGGGTGGTTGCCGCAACGCTTCTTCAATGAGGGCGTCCAATTCGGTTTTCATATTTGTTTCCATGATACAAAGATACTTTAATTTTCAAAGAGTACCAGCCGGATATCCGGAACCCGTTTGACCACCTGTTCCCGGATGATTTCCCTTGCCCTGCTGAGATAACTTTTTACCGTTCCTTCGGGCAACCCCGTAATATCTGCAATCTCCCGGTAAGAACACTCTTCAAGATGGTACAAGGTAACCACGGTCCGATAAGATACCGGCAGATGTTCTATCAATTGATGAACAAGGGCTTTTAAACGGGCCCGGTCAACATTGCCCGAAGGCAGCAGCATCGTCGGGTCATACCGGTTATCCGCAACCGGAGCACATAGAAAGAGGCTTTTTTCTTTTCCCTTTTTTCTCAGATAATCAATACATACATGGTAGGCAATGGAACCAATCCAGGAGGATAGTTTTGACCCGCCCTTGAAATTACCGATATTTCTGAAAACATTCAGAAAAACATCCTGACATATATCTTCCGCATCTTCCGGTTGGTTGATCATCCGCAATACCATATGCCATACCAGGTTTTTGTTGTTTTCAACCAAAATCCTGCAGGCATTTTCATCCCCGCTACGGATTCGCGCTATCAGGTCAACATCGTTCATCTGGCTTATTAGTCGTAAAAAAAAGAAAAAAGTTGCAACTTTTTTGCTGCCCCTTCGACTAATAATCAAAAATAACATTTAAAAACAAAAGTCATGACAGAAAATGTTTTAGTTACCGCGGTGGTTTTCTTCGGAATCTACCAATTGATAAAAATGTTTACCGATTTTTTGTTAAAACGGAAAATCATTAAAACCGGGCACCTTGACCATGCCGGGATACTGGAGCCCATCAAACAGGGACAGGAAGAAAACCGGTACCCGACTTTAAAATGGGGGTTGGTTTCACTCATGGCCGGGGCCGGAATGATCATCATTGAGCTTTTAAGCTGGGGCGATACTTTTAAATGGGTAAAAAATTATGAATCGATCATGCCCATTGGAATCGAACTCGTATTTATCGCCATCGGTTTTCTGATCTATTTTTTTATTGTCAACAGTAAAAAAAGATAGTCCGGGTTAATCCGTGCAAGACCAATACCACCCACGTTGAGGTGGGGCGTGACTTCCCCGCCGGCAGGCCATTTGCAGAAAGATGTGGATAAATAGGCAGGGATTGTGAAAGTATGAATTTGTACTTTTACAATCCCATTTTTATTGCACATCTAAAACACAACACCATGGACCTTGATTATTTTGCCCGTTTTTTCGATAACGAAACCTTTATGTTTGTTGTACTGCCAATACTGATTTTTTTATTCCGTATTGTTGACCAGTCGATCGGGACCATACGGTTGATCTTTGCAGCCAAAGGGATGAAACGACTGGCCCCGGTTTTTGCCTTTTTCGAATCGTTCATCTGGTTGCTGGCCATCGGTCAAATAATGAAACATCTCGACAATATTTATTGTTACCTGGCTTTTGCGGGAGGATATGCGGCGGGTAATTATTTCGGGATCATCCTCGAAGAAAAACTTTCGATCGGTACAGTGATCATCCGGGTCATCCCAAAGAAAGATTCCACAGGACTGATTCACCGTTTGCGCCAGCTCAATTATGGGGTAACGGTGGTGGACGTGGACGGGATGATGGGTCCGACCAAGATGTTTTTCACAACGGTCCGCCGGAAAGAAGCCCGCCATATCATCGATATCATTAAGGATTTCAACCCTGCGGCCTTTTACACCATTGACGAGGTCAAAACAGTAAGTGGCGGCTATTTCGACCGGAAAAGCAAATCGATCTTTTCGGTCCTGAACCCATTTCAGAAAACGGTAAAAGCATAATACCGGTGAATTTGAAATGACTCTGGTTGCAAACCCGGTTTCGACCGGTATAAAACTTACCGGATTTTACAAATAAAACCGTATATTAGAGCAAAAATCCAACGCTATGGAAACTTTCGAAAAAATTCTTGTCTTAAACAACGAGTATGAGGCCAATCTGCTCGCAGAGGTATTGAACGACCGGCAAATCCCACATGGTATTGTGATTTCTGAAGATACTGCCCTTGGAGGGATTATGGAGATGGAGTTTGGCTGGGGATATGTTGAAGCCCCTGTCAGATATAAGAATGAAATAACACGGTTGTACAATGAGATCGCAAAAAAATAACCGGGCCAATATTATACCGGGAGAAACAAAAGCTCAACACTTGCAAACCTGTTCCGAACCGGTATAAAACCAATGCCATTGTGCCACAGGCCATGATCCCGGAAAAAGGGCATCCAAACAACATACCGGAAGAACCTGCGTTATTTTCCATCCGGTAGATGGGATTGTCATGGAAAACCTGCAAACTTTTTTTGAAATCCTGGTAAACTCAGAGAAACTGATCCACTATGGGGGGTTGGCTTTGCTCCTGGCCGTTATCTTTGCAGAAACGGGATTGTTTTTCGGGTTTATTTTTCCAGGGGATGCCTTGTTGTTCACCGCCGGTTTGTTGTGCGGCACACAGGACCTTGCGGTACCCCTTTACCTGCTTGTTCCCGGCGTTGCCCTGGCTGCCATTGCCGGCAATATGACCGGTTATGCAACCGGCCGTTTTTTCGGACAGCGGCTTTTCCAAAAAAAAGACACTTTCTTTTTCAAACAGGAACACTTGGAAAAATCACATGCCTATTATAAAAAATATGGCGGGATTGCTTTGATAGGAGGACGTTTTATGCCTGTTGTCCGAACTTTTGTCCCCATTTTGGCCGGGGCCATCGAAATGAATTTCTGGAAATTCAACCTCTATAATATTGCCGGTGCGGTTTTATGGTCGGCCACCCTGATCCCGATTGGATATGGGATCGGTAAAAAATATCCGGCATCGCTCGACCACATTGAATATATCATCCTTGGGATCACCACGGTCACCATGACCATACTGATACGCGGCATCCTCCGGATGAGGAAGAAAAAGGCCCCCCGGAACGATCATTGACTTTCCCTTATAAGATACCCCCCCTGAGGCCCCCCTTCCGGCCCCAGTTCAATGCTCCAGTCGGTTTGTGAAATGATATTTTTATCATGTTCGATGATCAAAAGGGTATTTCCCTGGTCGGCCAACTGATGAAAAAGCTTCAACAAATATTGAATATCGGAAAAATGAAGACCGGTGGAGGGTTCTTCAAAAAGGTACAAGGTTGGCCCTTTGGCAGGTTTTAACAGTTCGGCTATCAGGGTAAGACGTTGCGATTCGCCCCCCGAAAGGGTATCGAGGGATTGCCCCAACTGAAGGTATCCCAACCCGACTTTTTCGACCAGTTTCAGCATGGGGGCCAGGGTTTTATGATCGTTAAAAAACAAACGGGCTTCAGAAAAGGTCATCCCAAGGATCTCATCAACGGAATGGCCCCGGTACTTACACCGTCGGATTTCATCGCGATAGCGTGTTCCATGGCATGTTTCACACTCCAGGCTAACATCGGCCAGAAAATCCATGGGGATGTTGATTTTTCCCATTCCCTGACAGACCGGGCAACGGCCTTCTTTGCTGAGATACGAAAAATGGTTTTTCCCAAACTGTAATTGCCGTGCATCGGGGGTGGCGGCCATCAGCCCCCGGATGGGGTCAAAAATGCCGGTAAAAGTAGCCGGCGTCCCCGCAGGAGCCGAAAAGCCCGACCGGGGGTGGAGCGCCACCACTTTATGAAACCGGTGAAACCCTTCCAGGGCACTGCATCCTGTGGCGACCTGGTTTTCATAAGAAGCCAGGACAACCTCAAATAAAAGTGTCGATTTTCCGCTTCCCGAAACCCCGGTGATTGCTATCAAACCGCCCGATGGAATGTTCAGGTCGAACCCCTTGAGGTTGTTTGCAAAAGCATTCCTGATAAACAATCCGGGTTTAAGTTCCCTTTTTCCGGACAACGGCAGCGCCGGTTTTTTCCCAAGCCACGGGCCGGTCACCGACCGGGGGTCACGGATTATTTCATCGGGCGTTCCCTGCGCCACCAACAGCCCTCCCTGTTTTCCCGCCCCCGGGCCCAATTCTACAATATGGTCGGCAGCCAGGATCACCGATTCATCGTGTTCCACAATAAGGATGGTATTGCCCTTTTCCTGCAACGCCAGAACAACCTTCATCATCTTTTTCGTATCGCGTGGGTGCAGCCCGATGGTGGGTTCGTCCAGAATATAGGTAAGCCCTGTTAGACCCGACCCCAACTGTCCGGCTAACTTAACACGCCGTGCCTCGCCTCCCGAAAGGGTCGATGAAATACGGTCCATCGAAAGATAGGACAATCCCAATGCGGTCAATACCTCCATCCGATGTAAAATTTCCCGTACCAGGGGAATGGCAACCGCTTCACCATGCATTTTTAAAAATTTTCCCAAAAGCTGCTGAAAGAAAGCCATTGCACCTGAAACCGGCAACTCCGAAAGCCGGGCAATGTTTAACCCATCAACCGTCCACTGAAGCATCTCTTTTTTCAACCGGGCTCCATGACATTCGGCACACTTTTCCGATTTCATCAGCCCCATCATGCTTTCGCCCCTGCGATCGGCATGTTTCCGTTCATATTCATCCTGGACCAGGGCAAGGAGGCCCGGCCAGCTTCCCTCAAAATGATGGCTCCCTGTACGCTGGCCCCTTTTATAACCCCAATGAACCTGATAACGTTCTTCACCGCTTCCTTCCAGGGCCAGTTTTTTGGCCTTCTCCCCCAATTGGTCCCAGGGAATATCATAATCAATGCCGTACTTCTCCCCTACGGCCCTCAACGTGGCCATGTACTGGCCATGCGGGTCGCCATAAAATTTTCCGGTTTTGGTCCCATCCATGGCCCCCTGGGTGATTGGGACCTCCGGATGGGAAATCAATTTTAAAGGGTCGCAGGTTGTCATGAAACCTAATCCGTTACAGGAGCTACAGGCCCCAAGCTGATGGTTGAAAGAAAAGATGCCGGAGGAGGGAGGATGTGACGGGGCCTGGCTGGCAGGCGAACCATTGCCGGAAATGGTTTGCAGGGTACCTGATTCGGGGGCATCGCAGCTTCCAATACGGGAATAGAGGAGCCGGTAATGGTCATAAATACCGGTCATGGTGCCCACCGTCGAACGGGGATTGGAGGCGGCCTGTTGCTGATTGACGGCAAAAGTGGCTGTCAGCCCTGAAATTTCGTCGAACAATGCCTTCTCCTCCATCCCGACCCGGGAACGAAAATAGGTTGAAAAACTTTCCAGAAACCGGTTTTGTCCTTCGGCAAAAAGGGTATCGAACGCCAGCGATGATTTGCCACTGCCTGAAACGCCGGTAACAACGGTAATTTTATTTACGGGGATTTTAACGTCGATATTTTTGAGATTGTGTGTTTTAACCCCTTTGAGGGTGATGGTTTCGTGGGTCCCTGGCAACGGGTTTGTAAAGGGGTTCTTGTTATCCGAAATAAATAGGTTTTTATTATGTTTTCCATCGTGCATTTTTTCATATCCGGCCAATGCCCGGGCAGTTGCCGAACCGGTACATTTTATCAATTCACGCGGTGTTCCTGAAAAAACCACCTTTCCACCATCCTGGCCGCTCCCGGGGCCGAGGTCAACAACGTGACCGGCTGCCCGGATGATGGCCGGGTCGTGTTCGATCATAACGATGGTATGGCCATTTTCGACCAACTGGTCCAACGCTTTCAGCAGGACCGCAATATCCGATGGATGAAGCCCGGTGGTTGGCTCATCCAGGAGATAGAGGGTATGGGCCGACCGGGGTTTGGATAGTTCGGTTGCCAGTTTAATCCGTTGGGCTTCGCCGCCACTGAGCGTGGATGAACGCTGTCCCAGGGTCAGATATCCCAGCCCTAAGTGTTTGAGGGTTTCAAGATAAGTCAAAATCCTTAGGTCCCCGGTAAAAAAGGAACTTGCCGAATCGACATCCATTTCAAGGATTTCAAAGATATTTTTCCCCCGGTAACGGATGGAAAGGGTATCCGGGTCGAACCGTTGCCCGTTACAGGATTCGCACACGATTTCAACATTTCCCATGAAATGCATGCCGATTTGCCGGTATCCGGCGCCCTGGCACGCTTCGCACCGGCCCCCGGCCGTATTGAACGAAAAGCGGCTTTTGTCGAACCCCATGGCCTTTGACCCGGGAAGGGAAGCAAAAAGGTCGCGGATCTGGTCAAACAAACCGGTATAGGTGGCCGGGTTGCTCCGGGGGGTCCGTCCGATCGGCGTTTGGTCAACCCCCAGAACCTTTCCAATGGCCTCCCATCCCGCAATGGCCGAAAACTTCCCCTGCTTTTCATTCAAACCCTGGATTTTGTTCCTGAGAAAATTTCCCAATACCTGATTGACCAAAGTCGATTTTCCCGCTCCCGTAACCCCGGTTACGACATTTAATGTTTCAAGGTGAAACCGTACGTCGATGTTTTTCAGGTTGTTTTCCGAAACTCCGGTCATTTCAATATATCCGTTTCCCCGACCTTTCAGATAACGATATTCGTCCTGGGGCGCCCTGGTTAGGAATTCAAGGGTTTTGCTCTTTTCAATGATTTCCGGCAGAAGGCCGGAAAGGTTCCCTACCGCCGAATTTATCAACACCTCCCCTCCATGGCCCCCAGGCCCGGGGCCAATATCAATAAGCCAATCGGCATGGCGGACAAACAGGTCGTCATGTTCCACCACAACAACCGTATTTCCTTTATCACGCAAGGTTTTCAGAATTTCAATAAGCCCCGGAACCTGGCCAGGATGAAGCCCGATGGAAGGTTCGTCAAAAACGTACAACAATCCGCTCAGGCCGGCCATTGCCTGCGACGACAAACGCAAACGTTGCAGCTCCCCGCCCGAAAGGGTCGCCGTTTCCCGGCCTAACGAAAGGTGTTGCAGCCCGAGCTGCCCTGAAAGATGGACATACGCAGAAATTTTACTCAAAATGGGACCGGCAATGGACTGTTCATGAGTGTCGAAATCCCATCTTTCCATGACTTTCTGCAACCCGTCGAGCGGAAGGGCGCACAAGGATGCAATGGAATGGCCTTTTACCATCACCGAAAGCGCTTTTTCGTTCAAACGGGCGCCGTTGCAGACCGGACAAACCGTAGTCCTCACAAACCGCAGGATGTTTTTGTTCCGGTCGTGTTGAAGAATGTTTTCCATCACCGGGACAATCCCCTTGTAATAACCCATTTCCCTCGGTTTGGCCGTAATTCCGCTCCAGCGCATTCGCGATTCGAGGGGATGTTTGCCATAGGGGATTTCAATTTTTTCGCTTCCGTACAGAACAATATGCTGTTGTTCGGGCGTTAACTCCTTCCAGGGGATATCCACATGAAACCCTTCTGCCCGGCATACCTGGTCAAGCGCTTCCATGGTAACCTGGGAGTAGATGATATATCCATTGGGGGTAGTGATGGAGAGCGCCCCCTGCCGGAGGGTTTTTCCGGGATCGGCAATCAGCAGTCCGGGCCAGATACGATCTTCAACACCCAATCCTTTACAATGGGGACAAGCCCCGGCCGGGGAATTGAAAGAAAACAACCCCCGTTCAAATTTTTCAGTGACAGGTTCCCCGGCATGCTCCTTAAACCCGGTCAACGACGGTGACGATGGGCTTTCCATACCCGAAACACCGGTTTTTCCAATACGGGCATAGAGCAACCGCAGATAATCATACATCCCGGTCAAGGTCCCGACGGTTGACCGCTGGTTGCCGGTCCCCGACATCTGTTTTACGGCAATGGCGGCCGACAATCCTTCAATATCCCCGACCTCCGGCCGTTTCATCTTTCCCAGAAACTGACGGGCATGGGCCGACAAGGAGCCCAGGTACCGGCTTTCAGCTTCCCGGTACAACACATCGAAAACCAGCGATGATTTTCCTGAACCGGATACCCCGGTAACAACAACCAATTTGTTTTTTGGAAAAGACAGGGTTACCGATTTCAGGTTGTGTTCGGAAGCCCGGAGGATGTTAATGGAGCCGGCAGCGTTCATAAAAAAGATTTCAGGACAAAAGTAGGGACTTTTTATCCGGATTTCAATTTCCATGACGACCATGAAACCAAAAAATACAATATCTTTGCACCTCCCACACGGGAACACAGGGGGGTATTAGCTCAGTTGGCCAGAGCGCTGCGTTCGCAATGCAGAGGTCGCCGGTTCGACTCCGGCATACTCCACCAGGGACGAGTAATATATACTTGTACCGGTCCCATCGGGCCTGACTGGCGTATGATCGGTTTTGCCTGACAGCCTCATGGTCCTCCGGGTTTATTGACCGAAGTGGACTTACGGGGTCGTTTATGACAATAATACGTCGGCGGGAATTCCAAGTTCCCGATGGAACAATTTCGCCATGTTCAGTGTCATTGGCTTGCGTTTGTTCAGAATTGCCGAAACATATCCTTTTGAACCTATCTTGCCTACCAGGTTTGTGTTTTTTAATCCCAATTCTGCCATTTTTGCTTTTATTGCCTCTATGGGATCCGGCTTTGGAATGGTACAATGCAGGTCCTCATACTGCTTAATCAGCAAAAGAACAACCTGCAGCGTTTCACCTTCAACCGACTCGGGCGAAACCTTTTTATCAAACATTTCGTCAACCCAGTCAAGGTACTGCTGGTATTGCTTTTTCGTGGTTATAACTTTAATGTCCATTATTTTCTCCATTTAAAATCTACTGTGGTCACATCTATTTTATTATACTCCCCGTGTGTCCCGAACCATTTCACTTGCATTGCCATGTTTTTTCCTGAGTTCCTGAAATGATTTAAAGTCGCATTGAACAAGCTCATGGTACCATTCCTGTAAAGATGTTGCCGCATCCGGATACTTTTTACAGTAATACAACAACGTTCTTCGTGCAATGATATTGAACATTGTACAAAGGTACAAAAGTTTTCTATTAGTAAACATTTTCGGTGTTAAATTAAAATTTATGCTTATGGCGATAACCATTGCCCTGTTTCCTTAACACAAACAATCTCAGGATCATTCATTTAGCTCAACGGATAGCTTTGTATAGGCTCTGTTCAATCTCTGCATAAGGAACAATTTTTCGGGCCACCTGAACAATTAATCTGTAATTGTTATATCTTTATACAAGAAAATGTTTGGTTTTTACCGTCCCCCAACGGTGTAAAGGCCAATAAACAATGGGATAACATGAAAAAGGCTAAAATAAAAAATGAGGCTCCGGTTTCTAATCAAACCGAAAAAGAGATTCCGGCCCCATCCGGTTTCCCGATTGTAGGCATTGGCGCTTCGGCGGGAGGATTGGAAGCATTGGAACAGTTTTTCGGGAACATGCCCAAAAACTGTGGAATGGCCTGTGTGGTGATCCAACACCTCGACCCCACCCATGTGGGCATTATGCCCGAGCTGCTGCAACGCACCACCAACATGAAAGTGGTGCAGGCAACCGACCATTTGCAGGTAAAGCCCAATCATGTGTATGTAATCCCACCCAATAAGAGCCTGTCGGTTTTGAAAGGGTACCTTTATTTGTTCGAACCTGTTGAAACACGCGGCCTGCGGCTCCCTGTTGATTATTTTTTCCGATCGCTTGCCGACGACCAGCACGAAAACAGCATTGGCGTTATTCTTTCGGGGATGGGCAGCGATGGCAGCTTAGGATTAAAAGCCATCAAAGAAAAAAACGGAATTGTAGCGGTACAGGACCCAATGACCGCAAAATTCAACGGCATGCCAAACAGTGCCATCAATGCCGTGGTTGTGGATATTCTGGCACCGGCAAACGAAATTCCGGAAAAGCTCATTGCATTTCTGAAACTGAGCCCGTCAATCGTGAAAAAAACTGAAATTGACGACAGAAGCAAAAGCAATATCGAAAAAATAATCATCCTGCTCCGGGCACAAACCGGACACGATTTTTCGCTGTATAAAAAAAACACCCTGTTTCGGCGTATCGAACGGCGGATGAATGTCCATCAGATTGATAAAATTGCCAATTACGTAAGGTTTTTACAGGAAAATCCAAAAGAACTGGAAATCCTTTTTAAAGAGTTGCTGATTGGCGTGACCAATTTTTTCCGCAATCCTGCCGTTTGGGAAAAATTGAAAGAAAAAATATTCCCCGCCTTGTTTGACGAAGTGCCCAACGGGCATGTTTTGCGTGCCTGGATTGTCGGTTGTTCAACAGGGGAAGAAGCCTATTCACTGGCAATGGCTTTTCAGGAAGCCTATGAAAAAGTGAGGCATGATAAAAATATCGTCATGCAAATATTCGCAACCGATATTGATAAAGATGCCATTGAAATAGCCCGGAAAGGATTTTTCAACGCAAACATAGCGGCCGATGTTTCACCGGAGCGGACAAACCGGTTTTTTATAAAAGAAGAACCCGGGTTTCGCATCAATACGGCCACCCGCGAAATGGTCGTGTTTGCGCCGCACAATGTGATCAAAGACCCGCCATTCACGAAATTAGACCTGATTTTTTGCCGCAATTTATTGATTTACCTGGAAACAGAGTTGCAGAAGAAACTGATGAACCTGTTTCATTACTCGCTCAGGGCCGGGGGCGTAATGCTATTGGGCAGCGCCGAGACCGAAAACACGCAAAGCAATATGTTTGCGGCCATCGACACGAAACTGAAGTTTTTTAAACGCCCGGCAGGATCTTTAAACACAGAATTAATGAATTTTCCCAGTTCGTTTGAGCATACTATGAGAAACGCAACTGAAAACATCAAACCAATGGAGGTCACCGATAATATCCAAACCCTTGCCGACCAATTGTTGCTGCAGCATTTTTCGCCGGCCAGCGTGCTGATAAATTCAGATGGCGACATTTTGTACATTACAGGCCGCACGGGCAAATATCTGGAACCTGCTGCCGGCAAAGCAAACCTGAACATTTATGCAATGGCGCGCGATGGGATACGAAACGAACTTACGGGCGCGATCCGCAAAGCCATGCAAAACTATGAACCGGTAAAACTAAACAACCTTAAAACCGGAACAAATGGCGGAGCCCAAATGGTGAACATTACCGTTCAACAGGTTGAAAGCCCCCAGGCCATCAAAGGAGCCATCATGGTTGTTTTTGCCGATGTTGACCCGGTTCCGCAACCTCCAAAACGAAAATCGAAATCCGGAAATAAAAATGCAACCATCCGCGAACAGGAACTTGAACTTGAACTGAAACTTGCCAAAGAAGACCTGCAATGCACCCGCGAGGAGATGCAGACCACACAGGAGGAGCTAAAATCGACAAACGAAGAAATGCAGTCCACCAACGAGGAATTGCAATCCACCAACGAAGAGCTTACCACTTCCAAAGAGGAGATGCAAAGCCTGAACGAAGAACTGCAAACCGTTAATGTGGAGCTGCAAAGCAAAATTGCCGATTTTATTGAAGCAAACAACGATATGAAAAACCTGCTGAACAGCACCGATATCGCCACTTTGTTTCTGGACAAAGAGTTAAATATCCGCCGCTTTACCAACCAGACCACGGAACTGTTCAAATTGCGGCAAACCGACATTGGCAGGCCTTTTACCGACATGGTCACCAACCTGCAGTATCCCGAAATTGACGAACATGCCCGCGAAGTGCTGCGTACCCTGGTATTTAAAGAAACCGAAATTGCCACCAAAGACCAGCGGTGGTTTACCGTCCGCATCATGCCCTACCGCACCTCCGACGACCGGATTGACGGATTGGTGATTACTTTCATTGACAACAGCCACCAAAAACAGGCAGTAAACGATCTGTTTGTCATGAAAGATAATTTTGAGCAAACATTGCAACATTCCAATATCGTTCTGGCGATTTGCGACAAAGATTTGCGTTATACCTGGATTTTCAACCAGGAACCCGGGTTCGATGTCAACAAAGCCATCGGAAAACGCGACCTTGAAATTGCCAAAAACGAAGGGAGCATGGAACTGGCGAATTTAAAAAAACGGGCGCTTGATACCGGCGAACCGGCCTACGGCAATATTTTGTTGCCCTTCAAAAATAAAAGCGTGCCCTTTCATGTCTATGTACAGCCGGTCAGGAACAAACAGGGCGAGATTACCGGTGTGGCAAGCTGCGCAAGTGAATGTTTATCCGAAAATCCGATAAATGATACCCGGGAGGGCTGATATGAAAAAACAAAACAAAACACCCGACAATGCTGCACCCCTGCGGCAAAAGGCAGAAGCGCTTTTGAATAAGCAAAAAGGAAAGGAAAACCCGATCGCCACAGAATCCGATGCGCTCAAACTCATCCACGAACTGCAGGTGCACCAGGTCGAACTTGAACTACAGAACGATGAACTCGCCCTGGCCAGACAGCAGGAAGAACTTGCCAGGGAAAAATATACCAGTCTCTACGACTTTGCCCCTTCCGCCTATTTTGTCGTAACCGGCGACGGCAAAATTGCGGAACTGAACCTGATGGGGGCGAAAATGCTTGGTCAGGAACGCCGGAGCCTGATAAACAAAATGCTTGCACTTTTTATTGCCGACGATACAAAGAATGCTTTTGCCGATTTCCTTTTAACAGTCTTTAGTGGAAAAGGCCCTCAAAAATGCGAAGTCACTGTTACCGCCGATGGCGGTATGCCCCTGTATGCCCACCTGAACGGCACCCTTACCGATACAGGAAACCAGTGCCTGATAACGGCCATGGATATCAGCGAACACAAGCTGATAGAAGATGCCCAGTGCTTTTTGCTGGGGTGCGGGTTGCCCGGGACCGGCGAGGATTTTTTTGAATCGCTGGCCCGTTACCTGGCCAAAACAATGAAGATGGAATATGCCTATATCGCCCGTTTCCTGGAAGATGGGCTTAATGCGCAAACCATCGCCATATATAAGGAAGGCAGGATTAAAAGCAATGTACGGTACGACCTCAGGGGCGCCCCGTCCGGCCAGGGGGTCAGCCAGTTTTGCTGTTACCGGCAAGGGGTACGGCAATTGTTCCCGAACGTTGCAGCCCTGCGGGATTTCCAGGCCGAGGGCTACGCCGGGATTACCCTTTTCGACTCAAAAGGGAAAGCCATGGGCATGATTGCCGTCATCGGACATCGGCCTTTGCAGGATGAAGGAATGGCAGAAACGTTGTTAAAATTGGTCGCACCGCGCACTGCCGGTGAACTGGAACGGCGCGAAGCGGAAAAAAACCTGGAAGAAACACTGGAACTATTGTTCCATGCCAAAGTAAAAGCCGAAGAAAGCGACCGGTTAAAATCGGCTTTCCTGGCCAATATGAGCCACGAAATCCGAACCCCGATGAACGGGATCCTGGGTTTTTCCGAATTGTTGAAAAGCCCCGGATTGACCGGCAAAGAACAACAAAAGTATATCGGAATAATCGAAAAAAGCGGCGCCCGGATGCTGAACATCATCAACGATATTGTTGATATCTCCAAGATCGAAGCCGGGTTGATGAAGTTAGAGATGAAAGAGTCGAACATCAACGAACAAATCGAATACATTTATACCTTCTTTAAACCGGAAATAGAATCGAAAGGGATCCTGTTCTCCTTCAAAAACCCGTTGCCCGCAACCGAAGCCATCCTTTTTACCGACCGTGAAAAAATTTTCGCCATTCTTACCAATCTCGTAAAAAATGCAATTAAATTCACCGATCAAGGGAGCATAGAATTAGGATATTCCCGGATGGCATTGCCCGGTGTCGCATTTCTGAAATTTTTCGTCAAAGATACCGGTATCGGGATTCCCAAAGACCGGCAGGAAGCCATCTTCGAACGTTTTGTCCAGGCCGGTATTGCAAACCGGCAAGCGCCTCAGGGCACAGGTTTGGGCCTGGCCATCACAAAATCGTATGTCGAAATGCTGGGCGGAAAAATATGGGTTGAAAGCGAAGAAGGCATTGGTTCTGCATTTTATTTTACAATACCGGCTCATTTTGACCCGGCAGAAAAACAGGGTTTTCAAACAAATCAATCCATGGATATAACAAACTATAACCTTTCAACCCTGAAAATATTGATTGCCGAAGACGATGAAGTTTCGGAAATGTTGCTGAATTTAGAAATCAAACCCTGGTGCAAAGAAATTTTATCCGTCCGTTCAGGAACTGAAGCCGTTGAGGTTTGCCGCAACAATCCCGACATCGACCTGATACTGATGGACATCCGGATGCCTGGAATGGACGGATATGAAGCCATCCGGCAAATCAGGCAATTCAACACAACCGTAATCATTATTGCACAAACAGCGTATGGCCTCTCTGGCGACAGAAAGAAGGCAATAAAAGCGGGATGCAACGATTATATTGCAAAACCTTATGCCCAGTCCGAATTACTGAAAGCAATACAACCCTATTTTAAAAATTAACCGGCTGAAAACCGTCCGGTCGGCAAACCCGCACGCCCGGGCCAGTGCCTCCTGGGTATGCTGCACCATGAACTCCGAACGGATCAGCCGGATGGCTTCCCGGATCCGGTATTCGTTGATAAAATTGGGAAAGGTGGTTTGGAGTTGCTGGTTGATGGCCCGCGACAGGTAGGTCCGGTTGGTGGACAGCATTTGTGATAGTTCAAGGATGGACAGCTTAGGGTCGGGATAAGGGGCGTTGGTGTCCATCAAATGCCGGAGTTCTGCGACAAGTTTTCCCTGATCGGGCACATTTTCCCCTTTGTGCGGTTCGGTTGGTTCGGGTATTGGCTGAAGTGTTGGTTGAGGTATTGATTAGGGATGCTGTTATTGCTGATACGGTTTTTCAAAATAAAAACTGTGTTAGGATTTACCAATGGTTACAAAGATTAGGTATCTTCGTGAAACCGTTTAACATTAATCTGACCGAAATTTACCCCAAAAAACCTATACGTATGAAAACGATTCGATTTTTCGCCATTTCCCTGATGCTGGCGCTCAGCTCCGGCACCTTCGCCCAGAGCGTAGGCATTAACTCCACAGGAGCTGCCCCTTCTGCAAATGCCATGTTGGAAGTATTACAAACCAATACAAGCGTTACTGCTTATGGCATATATGGAAGTACATCAGGTGCGGCGACAACCAATTATGGCGGATATTTTTCTGCAACAGGTGCAACGAACAACTATGGCCTGGTGGTTCCAAATGGCAACGTCGGCATCGGAACAACGGGACCGCTTCATAAACTAGATATTAGAGGACCAGCAGGATTATATAATGCTGGAGGAGATGGAACTTTAGAAGATATTTTATATATAGGACATGCAACAGCAGTTACATCTCAAAAACATAGAGTCCGAGCTTCTACCTCTGCGAGTAATACTGGTAATATACTATCTTTTGAGACAAGTAATGGAACAGTAGGAGAATGGAATACTTATCAGTTTGTTCTTAGAGGAACCGGCAACGTCGGTATCGGAACGAACGACCCATTACATCCACTTCACATGGCAAGCGGCGCACATGTAACTCCAGCCGGTGTTTGGACAAATGCTTCGGATGCCCGGCTGAAAACCAATGTTGTAAATACAAACTACGGCTTACAAACCGTGATGCAGCTTCGCCCGGTGAATTACACTATGGTTAAAGGCGGTGAAGCTCAGGTTGGTTTCCTGGCGCAGGAGGTGCAAAAAATTGTACCCGAAGTAGTAAGTGGCACCGAAGGCGATATTGAAAAAGGTGAAACCCTGGGATTGAGTTATGGAAACCTTGTCCCCGTCCTCACCAAAGCCATCCAGGAGCAGCAGACTGAAATAGAAACACTCAAACAGCAAGTAGAAACACTGCAATCCCAAAACGCTGTGTTAACCCAAAAAACTGAAACCATTGACCAACTCAAAGCGGAAGTGGAGAACATGAAGAAAGCCATGGGATTACCTCTCCAACTAACCGAAAACAAATAAAAAGATGAAAAAACCAACCATAACCGGACTGCTGCTGGTATGGGGGATGCTCTCCTTTGCCCAGGGCATCTACAACAACGGCGCCCGTATCGTTAGCACTACCGGTAGCTACTGGGTGGTGGATAACGGCAGCTTCACCCTTACCAGTACAAGCTCCACGAACCTGGCCCAGATGGCGAACCTGACTATCACAGGTGATGCCTCGTTAACCATCGCTTCCACGAGTTTCCTTACCGTATCCGGCACATTGCTTAACTCCAGTGGTACCGACGGATTGGTATTGCAGTCGGATGCTTCCGGATCTGCATCACTTATTCAGTCCTCGGCCAGTGTTAATGCTACTCAACAACGCTACATCGCCGGTTGGAGCGATAACCATGGCTGGCATTTCCTGAGTAGTCCTGTAGCCAGTCAGGCAATTAGCCCTGAATTCGTTGATGTTACAGCAAACCCCATGTCAGCTTTGGTGGATTTTTACCGCTGGAGCGAACCGCTGGATTTGTGGGTGAATATTAAAAATTTGTCCTCAACATACAATCAGGGTAGTGGTGAAGTTTATTTCTCTAATGAAGTTAGTCCTGCTTTTGTTAACGGTAAAGGCTATCTTGTAGCTTATCAAAGCTTGGTTACTAAAAATTTTTCAGGAACTTTGAACTATGAATCCGTTTCAGTAACCGGACTGTCGAAAACTGAGGCTACCGGGTATTCCGGCTGGAATCTCATTGGAAATCCTTTCCCCAGTGCCATTCAGTGGGGTCTGGAAACTTGGAGCATGACCAACGTGGACGATAACTGCCAGATCTGGAACGAAAACAATGCCGGTTATACCGTGGTGAGCTCGGGCAACAACATCATCCCGGCCATGAACGGTTTTATGGTGCATGCCAGTGTCAATGGAGCCTCACTCACCATCCCCACAGCAGCCCGGGTCCACGACATTACATCCTGGTACAAGGGGGCACAGGTCTACGAGAATGGGATTGTATTGAAAGCCATAGATCCCGAAGGCAGCACTGCCCAGGAGAGTGTCATCCGCTTTGATGCCAATGCCTCCGAAGGATATGACACAAAGTATGACAGTTATTTTCTAAGTGGCTATGCCCCCAGGTTTTACAGCAGGTCTCTGGATGAAAACTATGCTCTGAACACACTCCCTACCCTCACCGAAGAACGCCAGATTCCCCTCTCCTTTGTCAAAAACGGCTCCACTAATTTCTTCATCCAAGCCGAAGGAATGGAGACCCTCAATCCACCTTATCCCCTCTACCTCACCGACCTCAAAACCAACACCACCCAAAACCTTACCAACAATCCCATCTACACCTTCACAGCCGAAGAGGGAGATGATCCCAACCGCTTCTTATTGCATTTCCAAGCTGTTGGCATCGATGAACCAACGACATCCGGGCAAACATTGCCCATTGTGGTATGGAACCACGAAAACACACTGACCGTCAGCAATCCGGAACAACTTCCGGGAGAGATAATGGTCTATAATATAACCGGACAAACAGCATTAATGGCCAATCTGGAGAATGTAACAAAACAAACCATACCGCATCAACTAATTGAGGGAATATATGTGGTACAGGTAAGCGTAAAGGGGAAGGTGAAGAATCAAAAGATACTGGTTCGATAAATCAAAAAACCAGGTCCCTGAAACTTTGAAACTGTTTCAATGTTGCAATGTTTCAATGTTTCAATGTTGTTTCTTTAAAACCCTGAATCTTAACACTTAAAACTTAACACCTGAAACCTGAAACCTGAAACCTGAAACCTGAAACCTGAAACCTGAAACCTGAAACCTGAAACCTGAAACCTGAAACCTGAAACCTGAAACAAACGAATCATGACCGCCCCCGGCCGGCCACGGGGCCACAGGGAACCAGGCCCCATCAGGCGCCCCCATCGACGGCGGGCTCGGTATCCTGCTGGCACTGGGCGCGGGGTATGGTGGGTACAAACTCTACCGGAAACGGAAACAACTGGCCGAAGAGCCCGAATAGTCGCTGCTGGCTATTGGCTTTTGATGGAAGGCACAGAGGCAAAATTAACACTTAACACTTAACACTTAACACTTGAATAGGCAATTGGCAATAGGAATCGGGAGCTAATAGTTTAAACCAAACGCCCACAGGGGGAGTACGTTTTTATATCCATATTCAATATCATCTTTTACAATAAATGCACTCGAAGTCTCTTTAATTTGTTCTTGTGATTTACTTTTTCCACCCACTTCAAAAGTGTATTTGTCAATTTTAAAATCGGCAACAGCTGAGGAGACTACCACATTATTGACCCGCATCTGGTTCATAAAAAATGTTTCGCGGATATTTCCGGTTTCAGGTTCTTTGGCCGATAAAAAATAAATCAGGTTGCAGTTGTCCAAATATACTTTTTCTACTTTTCCCAAACCGATTGTTCCTGGTGCCTGATTGCGCAAGCGGGCTATTAATCCTGCGTCTTCAATAAAAGTCAAGTATTCTTCGAGCGAATTACGGCTTACTCCCAGCTTTCCGGCCAACGATACAAAATTAGGTTTAAATGGCACGCTTTCGGCAATTACAACCAACAACTTTTTTAGTTTTCGGGCGGTTGTAACGGATAAATTTGCAAACTGAGGTATATCCACCTCAAGCGTTAAATTCAGTATTTGACCCAAACGGATTGACAGATTGTCCTCATTTGCCATTGGATAATAGCCTCTTTTCAAATATTCGCGGAACGAAAAGCCCTGCCATGCGGCTGTTCCACGGGAACCGGTCATACATGTACCGCTTGAAAGAGAGGTCGGTCCTGACAAGCAAGGATTGCTGTTTTTCAAATAATGTTTCCATTGTTACCCTGAATAAAATGCACGACAAAATTAGCATAAACCTGGAATTATGTTCAACGCATAGTGCATTTTTTATTTGATCACCCTGCAATGCTTGTTACGTGTTAATTTTCAAGGGTTTAAAGAAACAACATTGAAACAGTTTCAGGATTTTCTGGGTTTTTGAACCAGTCAGAATTTTTTTTCGGATTTGTACAGATTCTTATACCGGTTCGGAACAGGTTTGCAAGTGTTGAGCTTTTGTTCCTCCCGGTATAACTGCATCTAACAGAAAAATGCTTTGCATTTTTTGTAAGATGCAGTATAAAATCAGGCAATGGGCATAAATTCCAAATTTCTGTTTACAGAAATATTTTTGCATAAAATTATTCAGTTCACCGAAACATGATTGCCTTTGAGATCAGAAAAGCAGCGGGTATGGACAAGAACAAACTGTTTGGTATTCTCAATGAATGGACGATACTCACAAACGATGAGGAAGAGGTTATTCACATGGATAATCGCACAATCAAAATAACCCCTGTCTGGAAATGGCTACTAACTTAACTCCCAATTCTTATTTCCCTTTTGATAGTTTGCCGCGAAAAACGACGGCGTCACCCCGGTATGCTTTTTGAAAACCTGGCTGAAGACCGTCCGGTTGGCAAACCCGCATTCCCGGGCCAGTGCCTCCTGGGTATGCTGCACCATGAACCCCGAACGGATCAGCCGGATGGCTTCCCGGACCCGGTATTCGTTGATAAAATTGGGAAAGGTGGTTTGGAGTTGCTGGTTGATGGCCCGCGACAGGTAGGTGCGGTTGGTGGACAACATTTGTGACAGTTCGAGGATGGACAGCTTAGGGTCGAGATAAGGGGCGTTGGTGTCCATTAACTGAAGGAGTTCTGCGACAAGCTTTCCCTGATCGGGCACATTTTCAGCGTTTTGCGGTCCGGTTGACCCGGATAATGGCTGAAGTGTTGGTTGAGGTATTGGTTCGGGCGTTGGCCCGGGAGGATTTTCCATCCATATCCTGACCAGTGCCAGTTTCGACCGGTAGAGCTTGCGGTAGAGGACAAGCACGGTGATTAGGATGATGAGGAGAAAGGTTAGCCCCAACCCCAGGTTATAAACCCAGTGCCGCGATTTTTCCAGTGCTTGGCGCGTCTCTTCGTGGTTGCGGTCGGCCAGGATGATCATCGATTGGGCCAGATGCTCCAGTGCCCGCATAGAATCTGTAATTTGTTGATAATGTTGCAGATAAATGCAAGACATCCGGCAATCGCCGTTCTTCGAAGCAATCTCCGAAAGGAGCCGGTAGCCCTCGGGGATGAAGCGGTATTCGCCGAAGCGCAGGGAGTCGTCGGGCAACAAGAGCCGCGCGTTTTTTCCGGCCCCCTGCAAATCGCCCTGTTTGAAGAACAACCGGGCCTTTGCATAGAGAAACTCCTGCCGAACATCCTCCTGAATGGTAGCGGGGGGATAAAACTCCAGCTCGTGAAGCAGAAAAGCGGCTCTTTCTATGCTGTCTTGCACAAGCGCGGTTTCGGCTAATTTGATCCGTATATAGGCCAGGGTATTGTTCCGGTAGGACTCCCGGAGATGCGCTTCGGCTATGGAGAGGGATCGGGTGAACCATTTGGCGGCTTCCGGGTAATCTCCCCGGTTGTAGGCAATTTGTCCGAAGTTGTTCATCATCACATACGGACGGTAATGATTCCAGTTGTTTTCCCGTTCGTATTGAGCCAGCAGTTCAGCGTAAATTTCGGTGGCCTGGTCATACAAACGAGCATTGTAATAGATGTCGCCCAGCAGGTTGAGGATGTTCCGGTAGCCTTCAAGCTGCAGGTTGGCCGGGGTATGGTCGCGGTACCGGAGAATATGGACCATGGCCGAGTCGTACTGCTTCCGGGCTATGTAATACAAGCCCCTGCTGTACTCCACGAAATTCAGCTCATCAATCCTGTTGTGCTTTTCGGCAATGGAATAGGCCTTTTCGAACAGGGCTGGATCCTGGTTTTCGAAGAGCATCATCCGGTAAACCAGCGACTGGATGTGGGCGATCTCATCCTTTCGTGCCGTCAGGTCAAAGAGCTTCCGGGCCATTACCGCCCGGGTAGGATAGTCGTGCACCAGCAACAACCTGCCATATAAACTGTTCACCGAATCGCGGAAGGCCTCCTTTTTTAGGGTGTCGAGCCAGGAGACATCCCACGGAGTTGTTGTTGACTTGGCGGCAACCATTTGAATACCAGCAAAGAAGATCGCCAGCACCCATCCGGATCCCCATCGGACCATGACGCCATACCATCTGCTTCGGGTGCGCTTCAATGTGGAGAATGTGTTAGGATTTACCAATTGTAACAAAGATAGCCATCTTACTGAAACCGTTTCACATAAATCTGACCGAAATTTACAAGAAAAAACATGTACCTATGAAAGCGATTCGATTTTTCGTCATTTCCCTGATGCTGGCACTCAGCTCCGGTACCTTCGCCCAGAGCGTGGGCATTAACTCCGATGGTTCAGCACCTGCATCATCGGCCATGCTCGATGTGCAATCCACCTCAAAAGGCTTTTTGGCACCACGGATGACAAGGGGTCAACGCGACGCCATCGGGTCCCTTGCTACAGGTTTGATGGTTTACCAAACCGATAACGACCCGGGGTATTACCATTATGATGGCTCGAATTGGGTAAAAAGTTCTTCGTTTTGGACATCAAACCTGGAAAGCAGGATTTACTACAATTCCGGCTACGTCGGTATCGGGACAACGAGTCCAGGTACGCCATTAGATTTTTCTAATTCATTAGGTCAAAAAATAAATTTGTACAATGGTGTAACTGCCGGATTTGGAATACAAACAAATCTTATTGAAAATATCGGTTGGTCTTCAGGCCAAGATTGGACTTGGGGTTATGGCACCAGTGGTTCTTTAACAAGACTTGTAACAATAAAAGGAAATGGCAATGTCGGTGTCGGGACAGCTGAGCCCTCCGAAAAGTTAGATGTAAACGGAGTGGCTTTATCCAATTACGAAGGGTTCAGTTATTATGTATCGGGTCTATCAGTATCAGCAAGTGCGTGGTTAGATTTGGTTATTAATACTTTGGATTACAATACTTTTTCCGGTACGCCATATAATACCGTAACTGGTACTTTTACAGCTCCCCGAACAGGGTTTTACCGTTTTACGTTAACCGGTTATTCTATAACACCTTTAATCACAGCAGGTGATCGCTATGCGATTGGTATTAAGGTTAATGCCACATTAAGAAGTATGGCCGGCGGTAACTATTCAGATGTTAATACACCATTAAGCACTTATACCGCGGTGGTTTATCTTACAGCCGGTCAGGTGGTGAAACCCGCCATGTTCACATCCATCGCCGCAACATTAGGTGATAGCAGCGCAGGTCATGCGTTTTGGTTTCAGGGCGAATTTGTGGGAAAATAGAAGTGGATAAATAGGTTTGATAAAACGTTAACTTACAACATGATGAGAAAAATTACTTTACTTCTGTTATCGCTGCTTCTGGCAGCAGGAAGCAACGCGCAGAGCGTGGGCATTAACTCCGACGGCGCAGCACCAGCTACTTCGGCCATGCTCGATGTGCAATCCACCTCAAAAGGCTTTTTGGCACCACGGATGACAAGGGATCAACGCGACGCCATCGGGTCCCTTGCTACAGGTTTGATGGTTTACCAAACCGATAACGACCCGGGGTATTACCATTATGATGGCTCAAATTGGGTAAAAAGTTCTTCGTTTTGGACATCAGACCTGGAAAGCGGGATTTACTACAATTCCGGCTACGTCGGTATCGGGACAACGAGTCCAGGTACGCCATTAGATTTTTCTAATTCATTAGGTCAAAAAATAAATTTGTACAATGGTGTAACTGCCGGATTTGGAATACA
>Ga0247841_10001700_pt1 | contig 47220 bp, 51 predicted proteins | sample LaCruzMarch2015__2_FD_192410 | JGI IMG/M metagenome (GOLD analysis project Ga0247841, IMG submission 192410) | Freshwater microbial communities from meromictic Lake La Cruz, Castile-La Mancha, Spain - LaCruzMarch2015_18m | ecosystem: Environmental > Aquatic > Freshwater > Lake | place: Spain... | reverse complement strand
TTCAAGAGAAGATCACGATCTATGATGCCAAATGGGAGATCACCAAACCCGCGATTACCGAATATTTGAAACACCCAAAATATGCGCTCTAATTTTTTTTCAAACGGTTGTGCGTAACTCCTATATAATCAAAAACCCGTTTTTTTGGATGACAAGAGCAACCCGGTTCCAAAAATTCTCTCCCGACTATCCACACGCACGCTATTATGTATCCCGAAAACCAATACGTTCCCATGTACCATCTCGTGTGCGTCCATTGCAAAGCAACGTATCCGGCTGACGAGATTATTTACAATTGTAAAAAATGTGGGCACCTCCTTGCGGTGAAATACCCGCTTGACGAAATCACTGTAAATAAAGCAGCGTGGGATAAGCGACCACTCTCGGTATGGCGCTACCGCGAACTACTGCCGGTGCAGATCGACCCCATCACTCTTCAGGAAGGAGGTACTCCGCTCTATCACCTCAAACGCCTTGGAGACGAGATGGGACTGGCACACATGTACGCAAAACACGAGGGGATGAATCCCTCCGGTTCGTTCAAGGACCGGGGGATGACTGTCGGTGTCTCCATGGCGCTTCAGCTGAAAAAGAAGAGTGTTGCATGCGCAAGTACCGGGAACACCTCAGCAAGTCTTGCCGTCTATGCGGCAAAAGCCGGTATCCCTGCAGTGGTGCTGCTGCCTGCAGGAAAGGTGGCGGTAGGAAAGATCGCACAGGCATTGATGCACGGTGCAAAGGTTATCTCTATCCGGGGTAATTTTGACCGTGCGCTTGAGATGGTCCACGAGCTCTGTCTCACCCACGGTCTGTACCTGTTGAACTCGATGAATCCCTACCGGCTGGAAGGACAGAAGACGATCGGGTTTGAAGCGGTTGACCAGCTGGGGTACGTGCCCGATCGGTTTGTCCTGCCGGTGGGCAACGCGGGGAACATCTCCGCTGTCTACAAAGGGCTCCTTGAACTCCGTGACCTTGGCTTTATCGATCGCCTGCCGATGATGACCGGTATCCAGGCGGCGGGGTCAAGCCCGATTGTGCGGGCGATCCGCGAGAACCTTCCCGTAGTAATTCCCGAAGAGCACCCGGAGACTGTCGCCACCGCGATCCGTATCGGTGCCCCGGTGAATGCCGAGAAAGCCCTCACCGCCATACGGATGACCGGTGGGCTTGCAGAATCTGTCACCGATGATGAGATCCTGCGGATGCAGCGCGACCTTGCGAGAAAGGAAGGAATTGGTGTGGAACCCGCATCCGCTGCATCGGTGGCAGGCATACGAAAACTGGTGGAACAGGGTGCGATCGACCGCGACGAACGGATCGTCTGTGTTGTCACCGGGCACCTGTTAAAGGACCCGGACACGGTGATTAAACAATGCGAACCCCCGATAGAGATCGACGCAGATTTGCCCTCTTTGCTCTCTGCACTGCACTTATAACCGCGCTCGTCGTGATCCCCCCGGTGGGAGCACTATCCGCGGATTATACAGTGTTCCCCAACGGTACAGCGTATTCCGCTTCGGTGCAGATTACCGATACGGCACGCTATGAATTTGCTGATGTCGGGGTGCTTGGGGAGAACGTGCCGGTGACCGTAGGAAATGTGCAGTTGTTCTCTGATAATGGATCCCTGGCACTGTTCAACCGGAGCAGCACCCCATGGGGGGGCAATCCTTCGACGATAACGTTTCCGCGTGGTAATTACACGCTCTCTTTTACCGCACCGCTGCGAGATAACCACCTGCAGGCAATCTATGGAAAAGCGTACCGTGTCAATGTCGCTCTTCCCCAGGAGTTTGATGTGAGAAACCCGCTGCTTGCCGGTATCAGTGTTGGCGCCAATATAACGCGTCACGCAGATAACTCCACACAGGTAACCTGGGACAAAACTGCATCCTTTGACCTGCGGTTCTACACCCAGAGCCGGGAATCGCTTCTCTACCTGTTCGTGAATTTCATGATTGTTATTGCAATTGTATTACTGCTGCCGTTCCTTCTCACACGGAAAAAAGCAGGATGAGTTCCTGTTCGACGCCTTTTGATATTTTTTTGTATGCATGTGCTTTCGCTGGCTCATCGGCGGTTGGCACGAATCCGGTACGGCAATCGGGCGTTCCCGCATCACTTAGGCGTTCCGGGGGTACGTGTGGTCAGGGGGCGTATGGGGAACACTGAACGGCGGGGGGTTTTGAGAGCCGCTTGTCACTGCATTGCCCGCTCTTTTAGGAGCCCGGGTGATGCAGAACCGGGCACGATGGACACATGCCCACCGGATCGCGATGCGTCACCATAAAATACCGGCACAATTTTTCTCCTGCCCGCCTTTTCCAGCCGGGAGTGGCTGACAATCTTTATCCCGAATTCCGTTTAAGTACCTAAAGAAAACTGGAGCAGTGCTGATGGGTTCACTCGATTGCATGCAGGGATTGATTGCTGGATATCTTGCCTCCCCAAAAGGGCAACAGGCACTGCGCAGATACCTTTCCTCACCGGAAGGCAAGGCAACCATCGATGCGTATCTCGCTACACCGGATGGTCAGCAGATGGCACGACTGCTCCTCGTTCGGGCACTTGACAATCTTGCGCTTCCTGAAGACGTAAAAGATCTCATCCGCAAAGCACCGTGAGAACAATCGTTCGTGATAAAGGATGCCCGGACCAGCGCCCCGTCATCACACCGGAAGTGCTTGCAGTTTTGTAGGCTCAAATGAGTATGGAGAGAGGGATACTATCGACAAACCGGAAACCCGTAGATCATAAAACGACCGCGAGAGACTACCCCGTCAGGGAAAAACCATTGTGCAGCCATACCTTGCCGGATTGCTCCGGCACGGCAATGGTCTGCATGCACAAAAGGATATATAAATTTACGCGTTCTTCATGCCGGCTTTTGCGACGTAGCCGTCTTTGCCGATGTAGTACATGTAGCCTTTTTCCTTGGCTATCTTTTCAGTACCGACTTTCTTCTTCTTGCCAGTCTTGTTGTGCTTCATCGGGGCTGCCCAGACATACCCATCCTTACCGATGAAGTACAGGAAGCCCTTCTCGCGCTGAATCTTTTCCTTTCCAATTTTGGTTCCCATTTAAACACCTCAAAACCACATTCGGGTTTTGATAATGAGAGTTAACGCCTGATGATATAAAAGGTTTCCGTCGGAACACGTCGAAGTTTCAGATTTTGACATGATTTCATGGGTATTTTTGGCATTGTGCCGCTTTAATCACTCCGATTAAAATCCCATTTTAAACGCCCGGTTTGCCCTGATTCTGGCAAATTATGGGTTTAACTCCGGTGACGACGTAAAGTCAGGGAGTATCACCGGAGAGCGGCGGCGCATCTTTGGGGCGATATGGAGGACTATGATTGGTTGGGACAGGGCATACATCTATCCGGCATTACTGGACATGGAATAAATATGGTACCAGGGTATCATCCCTGTTGCACTGGAGGTCGATTGCCTGTACATCATTGTTGCCTTCGGTCAACGAGACGTTTCGGGCGTCCCTTAAGTCTCGCAAGTTCAAGTCCGCCAGGCCCGGTGAAGTTGAAAATTACCTGCAATGCCCCGTCATGGTATTGTGCCGCAAGCCTGGATTTGTGCTTTAAAAACCGTGCGACAAAATGCTCTTCTACAAGCCTGCGATCGCACTGATCAGGGAAGAGACACTCAACACTCACCCGCAGAATGGTTTCGTTCGGTGCGTCGCCATCGTACACGAACGCTTCGTACTCCCCGGTGAGATACTCCATGCTCTCTGGTTGGAAGACAGCTGCCTCAATATCGACCCGGTTGAACGGGTTACCGGAGATCCAGACCGTCTCTGCCTCACGCTGGGGATTTGCGATCCGCATGTGTGTCCTGCCACACCCGCACCGCTCCCGCGAGAGCACAACCGTCGTGTCTTCGGTGTCATAATTGAGAAGGAGTGTCCCGCACTTCCCACCGACCGGCAGGAGCGTAGTCAGTATCCCACGTCCGCACTCGCCATCTCTCACAAACGACTGCAGATTGGGATCATACACGTCAAGGTGGACGAGATCCTCAGGCACATGGAGCCCGGCAACCTGCGTGCACTCGCCGCACATCGTACCCTCTGTGCTCCCGTACGTGTTGAACACGGGGCACCCCCATTGCTCCGCGAGGAAAGCACGGGACTCATCAGCAAAGCTCTCGCCGCCAGCCACCAGTCGTACGATGGAGGTCTCTCTTGGTTTCAACCCATCATCTGCAAGCCGGCGTCCAAGCCGCAGCAGCTTGAACACGCTCCCCACGATCGCAGTCGGTCGATAGTTTGTGAGTACCCGTGATTCAAACGTGCACTTGCCGAGCGGGATGATACCCATACCGATACGCTGGGCGGCGATCGTCATCGTGTTTGCTCCGACATTCATCCCGTAAGATGCACACACAACAATCTTATCTTTCTCTGAAAAACCCTGCGAGACAAAACTCCGTGCGTACTTCTCCGCGTACCGCTTCCAGTCCTCCCATGTCAAAAAGAAACTCTTTGGAACACCGCTCGTGCCGCTGGTTTCCTGTATCGAGAATATATCACCCCAGGCAGCGGACAGGAACTCAAAGTCCGGGGTATTCGGGGGCTGGTGCTCCCGGATCATGCGCCCGGAGCAGACCGGGAGGTGAAGCAGGTCTTCATGCACCCTGATCTCCTCCGGTCTGATGTTATTCATTTTAAACCAGCGCCGGTAGAACGGCGAGTGTTCTGCCGCATAGTGCACGGTGTAGCGCACCCGTTCATCGATGAGTGCATCGAGATCACTTCGTGGCAAGGTCTCGATATCAGGTGAAAAGTACGATCCCACGGGCATGAGAGAGAATTATAGGAGAGTTGGTTTATAGGTTGCGAAGTGTAAAGACTGGCTCTCACTCTTTTTTCGCTTCTGCTTCCAGCCGCACCATGCCGACGTGGATCGCTCCGTCTGCATCTGCCGGATACATCGCGAGGTATTCATCGATAAATGCTTCGATGAATACCTGTTGCTCACCCCCCGGCAGCCGTGCCATCCAGGGAAGCCACGTCGTGCGGATCCAACCGGCAAAATCCTCACGGGTCAGGTACGCCATGTCCTTTGGAATCAGCTCAACCCGTACCGGCTCAAGTCCCGCATCTGCCAGCCATTGACGGTACTCTGCAGTGCCAAAAAAACCATAAGCGAACGAGAAGCCTTCAAAGTACCGGCTCCAGCGCCGGTTCCCCAGCAGGACATTGAGCACCCTGAATACCTGATCTGCATTGCCTTTTCCACCCATCTGGACGAGCAGCCTTCCGCCCGGGCACAAACTGCGTGCAATCCCTGCAAGCACAGTCCGATGATTGGAGATCCAGTGAAGCGCTGCATTTGAAAATACCACATCGAACTCTTCCTGAAACGCGATATGCCCGGCATCCATCTGGACAAAGGTAAGGTTAGGGTGGGTACTGTGCGGGAAATGTTCCCGGGCGAACCGGATCATCTCCGGTGAACTGTCAATACCGGTCACTGCTCCCTGCGGCACGCTTGCCGTGATCTCGGCGGTCACCTTCCCATCGCCACATCCGATGTCAAGTACCCGTTCATTCCCGCGTAGCCCGAGTTTGGCAATCAGTTCCTGCGCCCACAACTGCTGGGCAGGTGAGCTCTTGTTATAATCAGCGGCATTCCAGGTAAATGACGGGGATGGATCAGGTTGCGCCACGAGAGTGTCCTGATGAATATTGGGAGTCATACAAATTATACGTAGGAGTGCGCGGCGTGACCCCTTCGATGCCACGGATTTATCGTCCGCAAAATCCCATGATAATAAGATTTCGTGTACTTCCACCTCATCCTCACGGACAACTGCAACCTCCACTGCAGTTACTGCAGGGCAAAAGCATTCGAAGACTATGAGAACAAAGACGATGACCCAGAGCCGGTCGAGATCGACCCGGATATTCCTCCTGAACTGGATATTGACCTCAAACTGCTCTACGGTTTTCTCGCAAAAGATCCCTCTGCCACCCTCACCTTTTATGGCGGAGAACCGCTGTTAAAGGCGGACCTTATTGACAATATCATCCAGACCGCACCGGTGCAGCGGTTCATGCTCCAGACAAATGCACTTCTCCTTGACCGGCTCGCACCCGACATTGTCAACCGGTTCTCAACGATCCTTGTCTCAATTGATGGGCGGGAGACACTTACCGATACAAACCGTGGACCGGGGGTATACCGGGAGGTCATACGAAACGTGAAACGGATCCGGGCGAACGGGTGTGCAGCCGAGCTGATCGCCCGGATGACCGTAACCGAGCGTACGGACATTGTTGATGCAGTCAGTTACCTTGCGGATAACCCGGACTACTCCTTCTCTTCCATCCACTGGCAGCTTGATGCAAACTTTGCAAGTGATTTCTCGCACCGCAATTTCTCCGCATGGGTACAGGAATCGTACAATCCGGGCATTCGTACGCTCGTCGGGAACTGGATCGATCATATGCAGGACGCCGGTGAAGTGCGAAGGTGGTACCCCTTTCTTGACCCCATGGAGGATCTGCTCCTCGGACGGTCGAGCTGGCTCCGGTGCGGTTCCGGGCACGCGAATTACAGCATCCTGACAGATGGGCACATCGCACCCTGTCCAGTGATGATCGGCATGAAGCAGTACTATGTCGGGCACATTGCTGATGCCGATCCGTGCCACCTCCCGGTCATATCGGTAAACGGGGAGTGCGAAGCATGCGATATCCGAATGTTCTGCGGAGGGCGGTGCCTGTACTCCAATATCACAAAACCCTGGAACCCCACCGGGCGCCAGCTGGTCTGCGGCACCGTGAGGACCCTGCATGACGCACTTTCCGGTGCACTCCCCCGGATCCGGTCGCTCATTGAGAATGGAACAGTAACGCTCGCAGATTTTTCCCATGAAAAATTCAACGGGTGCGAGATTATCCCATGATTTACCGATTTTTTAATACCAGTGTCCAATTAAAATTGGAGTTTTGCAAAATGAGTTCCCACATCAGGATTTGGAAATGTCAAAATGGAAATCGTTATGCAGAATCAACCAAATTGAGTTATTAAAATGACTTAACTGCACAAGTCCTATAAAAATAATGCAGATGTATTTATACCCTTGCCTGAAATATTTTATCGCAGATCAAAACTGCATGAGTAATACAATGGAAAGAAAAGGATTTGGCGGTCCGAGAAACTTCGGTCCCAGAGAAATGACAAAGACAGTCTGTTCAGACTGTGGAAAAGAGTGCGAAGTCCCCTTTAAACCAACAGAGGGAAGACCAGTATACTGCAGGGACTGTCTTCCAAAGCACAGAAAACCGCGGTTCTGATTACACAACTTACAAAATCTTCCTTTTTTTGCGGGACTGTAACACATTTTACTGAAGCCGTGATTCTGGCACTTTTTTGCTTTGTGCCTGTGCGGTTACCGGTTCTTTCCGTGAATCTCCTGACGGAACCGGTGGATAATATCGTACAGCATCATCCGGAACTCAGCACAAATCTCATCCCAGGATTTTGTATCTCTTCCCGGTTCAGGCTGCGGTACCGTGCCCAGAGCTTCATCTCCGCCAACCATGACCTTATCGTGATCAAACTTTGACCTCGTCCAGAGCTCGCGAAGTATCTCGTAGTAACCGGTGACAAGGACAAGGATAAAGACGAGCGGTACGATCACAAGCGAAAGAAGCCAGAAGTAGTGGTAGAGGTTGTTTGCGGTGATCTGGTCAACCCATTCGAAGATACGGAGAACAAACGCGATGATAAAAACACTCCCGATCGCCTTGATGACCGGGTACGGGAGGTTGAGGGGGAACGGGAAGGCGCAAAAGATATCTGCAACAAATAAGACAATCCCGATGATAAGGAGCAACCAGAAATTGGTGTTAAGGAATGCAACTCCAGATTGATAGGTTGGGTTTGCGATATAGAACGTGAGGATGTTTGCGAGGACAACAACAATTAAAAAACAGATGACCCCTATCATCCGCGAAACAAATACCCACCTGAGCGATTGCTCCTTATCCGGCCACAAAACGGTTCCTCCGAGTGCTTCTCACCTATTTGTCCGGAATATTATTTAGCACCCCCGCAAATTTTATGCACTCTTTTTGGTGCAATCCCTTTAACAATCATCTGGTGAGCGGGTCGATTTTAAAGGCTGCGGGTTCTGCCGTCTCCGTCTGCGGCACTGACCGCCCCGTGCCACAATAATACATTGGTGTCTTATTATTCACACAAATATGCAAAAATTAACAATAATGTATAAATATGCACAACACTTATCATATTTATGCATTTTAATGGATTTGCCGCCCGGAGGTATGACCACCCTGTCGGTTCATTCCGTAGTTGCTGTACCCGCGTACCGGGAATCTTCACAAAACCCTTGCCGGGTCACGGGGCAAAAGTCTATACAAGAAAAACCAGGATGGTGATGCCGGTGGACTGGACATTGTTTCAATGAAAAAAGAACTGAACCTGAATCTCGGAATTGATGAATACCTTACCGCGGTCAACAACCAGCCAAAGCCGCTCGTTATCCCGCTCTGTGCCGAACTGCCTCTGCCGCGGTGTTCGCCGCTGGACGTGTTCACTGCCACCCGGAAGGGCAGCGGGTTTTTGCTTGAATCGATTGACGGGAGCGAAAAGATCGCACGCTACTCGTATATTGGTATCAATCCGGCATGCGTGATTACACTCGGGAGCGATGTGCTCATAGAGGGGGGCAAGCCATTTGTTGCCATCGCACGCAACCCGGAAGGCGCAAACCCTGTAGACCAGGTCCGTTCGATCCTTTCACGTTTCAATTACGTGAACATGAAAGCCCCACGTTTTTTTGGCGGCATGGTCGGGTACTTTACTTATGATATCGTCCATACCCTGTTTTCACAGGTTAAAAGAACCGTAAATACACCGGTCCCGCCAAACCCGGATGCCCGGTTCATGCTGGTTAAGGATTGCATCGTTTTTGATCACCGGGACCGGAAACTCTTCGTTTTTGACAGTCCTTTTTTGACTTACGAGTCCGATCCTGCCGCAGAATACGAACGCTGTGTGGCACATATCACAGCGCTTGCCGACAAGATCGATACGCTTGCGACGCAACCCCCCATGGGGGGTAACAAGCCAAAAGTACCGGATGTCCACACAGTTGGTATCACGGATAATACGGGAAAAGAGGCGTTCAAACGATCGGTCGAACGGGTGAAAGAACACATTGTGGCAGGGGATATCTTCCAGGCAGTGATCTCCCGAAGGATGGAGTGCCCGGTAGAACGCGATCCGTTCCCGATCTATGCGGCGCTGCGTGAGATCAACCCGAGCCCGTATATGTATTACCTGGACTTCGGCGACGAGCAGGTGATAGGAGCCAGTCCGGAGATGCTCGTGCGGGTGGAAAAACGGCGTGTGACAACGGTGCCGATTGCCGGTACCCGTCCCCGGGGACGTGACCCGGAAGAGGACAAACGGTTCGCCCAGGAACTCCTGCAGGACGAAAAAGAGCGGGCAGAGCATACGATGCTTGTCGATCTTGCACGAAACGATCTCGGTCGGGTCTGTAAATTCGGTTCGGTCGAGGTTGGCGAGTTCATGGGAGTCGAGAAATTTTCGCATGTCCAGCACATGGTCTCGACCGTGAACGGGGTATTAGCCGACCATCTTGACTGCTTCGATGCATTCAAGGCATGTTTCCCGGCGGGAACTGTATCGGGTGCGCCCAAGATCCGTGCGATGCAGATCATCGGTGAAACAGAACCCGATTCCCGCGGAATTTACGCGGGTGCCGTTGGGTACATCGGTTTTGACCGGAACCTCGAATGTGCGATCGCGATCCGCACCGTTATTGTGAGGGATCACCGGGCACACGTCCAGGTGGGTGCCGGTATCGTCGCGGATTCTGTCCCGGAGAACGAGTGGAACGAGACCGAGACGAAAGCGGCGGCGATGATGCGGGCGATCGAGCAGGCGGGGGTGGGGATATGAGAGTCCTTATTGTCGACTGCTTCGACAGCTTCACCTTCAACCTGTACCAGCAGGTGGGCAGGATGGGAGCAGAACCGGTCGTGTATACCTGCGACACACCGCTTGAACGGCTGCAAAAGACCGGCTGCGACCGTATCATCCTGTCGCCCGGGCCCGGCACACCGGCAGACGCGGGGGTCTGTCTTGAGGTGCTCGATACCATGAGCCGGACGATCCCGACGCTCGGGGTCTGCCTTGGGCACCAGGCGATCTGCACCGTGTTCGGCGGGAACGTCGTGCATGCAGGGCACCTGATGCATGGCAAGACATCAGAGATCCGTCATGACGGCACAGGCATCTATACCGGGGTTCCTACTCCGTTCACCGCTACACGCTACCATTCACTCGTTGCCGAACGGGACTCGCTCCCAAAAGAGCTGCTCGTCACCTCAGAGAGCCTTGATGACGGCTGCGTGATGGGGGTACGGCATACCCGTTACCCTATTGAGGGGGTGCAGTTCCACCCGGAGAGCATCCTCTCACACGAGGGGGATACCATCATCCGTAACTTCCTTGCCGGAACCGGGGTGCCTGCATGCTGATGAAAGACGTAATTAAAAAGTTGGTTGAGAAGCGGGATCTGACACCAGCAGAAGCTGCCAAAGCGATGGGGATTATAATGGAAGGCAGGGCGACACCGGCGCAGATTGGCGGCTTTCTCACTGCTCTTTCCATGAAGGGGGAGACCCCTGCCGAGATTGCGGCATTTGCCCACGTAATGCGGGAGCACGCGATCACGGTATCGCCTCGTGTGCAGGGTACACTCGTGGACACCTGTGGTACCGGAGGCGACGGTGCACAGACGTTCAACATCAGCACTACCGCGGCATTTGTTGCGGCAGGTGCCGGGGTGCCGGTCGTGAAACACGGCAATCACGGCGTGAGCAGCCGGTGCGGGTCTGCAGATGTCCTTCGTGCGCTTGGCATCAACTTTACCGTTGATCCAGTCCGGCAGGCGCGGATTATTGAGGATATCGGGATCTCCTTTCTTTTCGCACCCAATCACCACCCCGCGATGCGGCACGTGATGGTTGCCCGGCAGGATCTCGGGTGCCGGACAGTTTTTAACCTGCTCGGTCCGCTGGCAAACCCCGCCGGTGCACAGGCACAGGTGCTGGGTGTGTACCACAGGGATCTGACCGGCACGGTGGCGGATGTGCTGCGGCTCCTCGGGCTTTCCCGTGCGATGGTTGTTCATGGATCCGGGCTCGATGAGATCACAACTACTGGTGAAACGCAGGTCACCGAACTGGATGGCGGAACACTGAAAAATTACACACTCACCCCAGAGATGTTTGGTATTACCCGTGCATCGTTACCCGATCTCCACGGCGGAGATGCCACCGAGAACGCCCGAATCCTCTCCGGAGTTCTTGCAGGAGAACATGGAGCAGCACGGGATATCGTCCTCATAAACGCGGGAGCGGCAATCTATGTCGGGGGTCTGGCGCGGGATTTGCACCAGGGGATCGGGTGCGCCGAACGATCCATCGATTCCGGGTCTGCAATGACAAAACTGAATGGGCTGATCGATGCAACGCGGGGTGAAGCATGATCCTTGATGAGATTATCCGTAAGACCGAAAAGCGGGTGGCAAAATTACCGGATACATTTCCCGAAACACCGGTCAGAACCCATGCAAGTCTTATCGATGCAATCCATGCAGCTAACGGAAAAAATGCCGTGATCGCCGAGATCAAGTGCGCGTCACCGTCACGCGGAATTATCCGGCGCAACGTGGATATGGCAATGATGGCAAACGTGCTCGTTTGTAACGGGTGTGTCGGGCTGTCCGTGCTCACTGAACCGTACTTCTTCGGCGGAACCTTGCAGGACATTACCCATGTGAAGACCGCTGTCCATGCGCCAGTCTTAAGAAAAGACTTCATCATTGACGAACGCCAGATTGACGAGACCCGGGCACTCGGGGCGGATGCACTACTGCTCATTGCCGCTGTGCTGGGGGAACGCCTGCCGGCATTTGTCGATGCCTCAATCGAAGCCGGACTTGAACCGCTTGTCGAGGTCCACAACCTGCAGGAAGTCAAAAGCGCCCTCGCAACACGTGCAACCCTGATAGGGATCAACAACAGGAATTTATCGACGTTTACAATCGACCGGTCTACAACACGCCTGCTTTCAGAACAGGTGCGGTCTGGAGGAAAAACCATCGTGTCTGAGAGCGGGATGCGGTCAGCGGATGACGTGCGGGAGACAAGACCCTACTGTGACGCGTTCTTAATCGGTTCTGCGATTATGACGGATCCGGATCCAGGGAAAAAACTGGAGGAGTTTGTATGCGCATAAAGTGCTGCGGGATCACCTGCGAGGCTGATGCACAGTATGCAGAACAGGCAGGAGCGGACGCGATTGGTGTCGTCCTGTTCAGCAGTTCGTCACCCCGTTCCGTTTCCGTTGAGCGGGCACGAGCGATTTTTGATGCGGTCGGACCGTTCACTGCGAAAGTCGCGGTCACCCACACCTCATCAGAAGATGACCTTGATCAGATCCTCGCGCTCCGACCAACTGCAGTTCAGGTATCACACCCGTTTATTTTTGTAGATGAACCGGGTGTAAAGGTGATCCGTGCGATCAGGAAGGGGGATCGGTTGCCGGATGACTGCGACGCGATCGTTGTGGACGAAAGTCATGGAAGTGGGAGACACTTTGATCGTTCGTTTGCCAGCGAGATAGTAAAGAGGTCAAAGGTACCGGTGATCCTTGCCGGGGGGCTGACTTCTGAAAACGTGGGCGAGGCAATCCGGCAGGTGCGCCCGTATGCAGTCGATGTCGCAAGCGGCATCGAAGAGGCGCCGGGGATAAAAGATAAAGAGAAGATACGTGCGTTCATCGCCGCGTGCAGGAGGGAATAAAATGGAGAAGAAAGGGAGATTCGGGAAATACGGCGGGCAATACGTGTCAGAGACGCTGATGAGCGCACTCATCGAACTGGAGAACGGGTATGGTTCGATCCAGAATGACCCACGCTTTGTGCAGGCGCTTTGCGCGTACCAGACAGAGTTTGCCGGACGCCCGACACCGCTCACGTTCTGTGAGAATATGTCGCGGGAACTCGGGTGCCGGATTTACCTGAAGCGCGAGGACCTCGTCCATGGCGGGTCGCACAAGCTGAACAACACGCTCGGGCAGGCGCTGCTCGCAAAAAGCATGGGTAAAAAGCGGCTGATTGCCGAGACAGGCGCTGGTCAGCACGGAGTCGCAACCGCAATCGCGGGGGCAGTTCTTGGACTTCCCGTAGAAGTCTACATGGGCGAGGTTGACACCCATCGGCAGGCGCTCAACGTCTTTCGCATGGAGCTGATGGGCGCAAAAGTTATCCCGGTGAAGTCCGGCACCCGCACGCTCAAGGACGCGATCAACGAGGCGCTCCGCGACTGGGTAACAAACGTACGGGACACCTATTACCTGATCGGGTCGGTGGTCGGTCCGCACCCGTACCCAACCATGGTACGCGACTTCCAGTCCGTCATCGGCAGGGAGGCACGGGAGCAGTGCCTGCAAAAGGAGGGCAGGGTGCCAGATACGATCGTTGCCTGCGTGGGTGGCGGTTCAAACGCGATCGGGATCTTTTACCCGTTCCTTCACGATGATGTGGAACTGGTCGGTGTCGAGGCTGGAGGACGGGGAACCGAGACGGGGGAGCACGGCGCAACACTATGTGCCGGGGAAGCGGGTGTGCTGCATGGGACACTCTCGTATCTTTTACAGGACGCAGCCGGGCAGGTGCTCCCTACCCACAGCATCGCCGCCGGGCTCGATTACCCCGGGGTTGGTCCTGAACATTCGATGTTAAAAGATGAACGCCGGGTGACGTATACCGCAGTGAACGACCGGGACGTGCTGGATGCGTTCATGTTTCTTTCCCGGACGGAAGGGATCATCCCGGCACTCGAATCAGCACACGCAGTCGCATACGTGCAGAAGAACGCGGACCGGTTCGATAAAAACGATGTCGTTGTGATCAACCTCTCCGGGCGGGGCGACAAGGATGTTACTGAGATTGCGGCATTGCAGGGGGGAGTTTGATGTCACGGATCGAACGGGTTTTCCAGCAAAAAGGGTCGACCGCATTTATCGGTTTTACTGTGGCGGGTGATCCGGACAAAGACAGATCTGTCCGCATCGCAAAAGCTCTCATTGACGGCGGTACGGATATCCTCGAACTCGGGGTGCCGTTCTCCGATCCGGTGGCAGACGGGCAGACCATCCAGAAAGCGGATGAGCGGGCGCTTGCCGCTGGCACCACTCCTGATACGGTCTTTCTCATCGTCCGCGAGCTCCGTGCATATTCCGATGTGCCGATCGTGTTCCTCACCTACTACAACATAGTATACCGTCGCGGTATCGAACGATTTTACCGCGAGGCGCGTGACGCGGGTGTAGATGGAATTCTCATTGCAGATATGCCAGTTGAGGAGTCCGACGAGATGGTGGATATCGCTACACGGTATGGTATCGATCCGGTCTTCCTTGTCACGCAAACAACTTCTGATGAACGGATGGATGCAATAGTCCACCGGGCACGCGGGTATCTCTACCTTGTCTCGGTCCTCGGGGTGACCGGGGCACGGGAACGGGTTTCAGATGAGGCGCTCGCGCTCCTGCACCGGGTCAGGAAGCACACGACACTCCCTCTCGCACTCGGATTTGGGCTCTCAACACCGGAACATGTGAAGACCTGCGCTGACGCGGGTGCCGATGGGGTGATTGTCGGGAGCGCAATTGTCAGTATCGTTGAAAAGAATCTTGGTGATACTCCTGCAATGGAACGTGAGCTGAAAAAATACGTTGCGCAGATGAAGGCGGCAGGCACCCGGGCATGATGGTGCTAGCCTGACCTGCCCCGAAGAACAGCAAAATAATTCGGAACACCTCTTTTTTATTCGACGGGTTCCGCGTGATACCCGTGTGCTTCAAGCAGGGAAGTGACTGCCCGCATCCATGCTGCCGGATTGTCGCGGGGGATGGGTTCGACCTCTTCTTTCCAGAGTTTTGCCAGATTATCGTCAGAGGTTTTAAGATCCGCTCGCCCCTTGACTTTGCCGCATATCTCGCCCCCGGCAGTCCGGATGATCATATGGTAGCAGCGAAAGTCCCGGCACTGCCTTGAGCGCGTGGGATAGATAATGCAGGCATATCCCGTACCTTCCCGGTCGTTCCGCAGGAACGGGCAGGCATTCGGGATCACATCTGTTGGCACAAAAAGAGAGAAGACGTCCGCGTATTCGGCGGAGACATGGACCGGGAAGAGTTCGTTTGTAATCCCATACCGGCAGTAATAATCCCGGTCAGAGATCTTTCTCTCGATCTTAATGAATGCCCCAAAGCTCTTGCAGCATTTCCCACAGTGATCGCACTCAAACGTCGCCATGCTCGTACTCGCACTTGGGTGTCATGAGGGATAAACATGGGGTGCCGAAACGGAGATTTGTATGGATTGCCCGGTTCGGAAAATCCCACGAACAGAGTTTTCTTTATCCCCAATAACCAATGTTGGGACATCCAAGATCAGGAGATTCTCATGAAATCGGTTACCGAGAGAAATGTACGCACATTATTCGCACATCTGGAGAATGGGCAGTATGAGAAATTTTTCCGTCACGTTGCCATTGATGTGAACTGGACTGTGATGGGAACGCACCCGCTCGCCGGAACGTACAATAACCGTGAAACATTTGTCCGGAAAACATTCGGGCGGCTCAACAGGGTTCTTCGTGATGGCGTGAAGTTACGGGTGACGAATGTCGTCATATCAGGTGAGAACGCTGCTGTTGAACTGGAAGCACTCTCAACTGCGTTGAACGGGGCACCCTTCAACAACCGCTATTGCTGGGTATGCAGGTTTGAGAACGAGAAGATTGTTGAAGTCCGGGCATACCTTGACTCGGCTCTCGTTCAGAAACTGCTCGATGAGAATGAGATGTAAGCACAAAAAAAATCTCATCCAAACTGTCGTATGACAGGAATTGTGATCCCGACTCATGGTAAAACAATATCCTGATTGAATAAACAGCCGATATATGGGTGATACACTCAACAATCCCGGGAAATGAACATGCCCCCCAGCGAACGACTGATAAAAAGCCAGATGAAAATCGGAGCAGGACTCGCACTCTTCGGACTGGTGTGTCCGTTCTTCTGGTTGAGTTTATTTTCCGGTAATTCCGGGTTTGAAACATGGGTCTACGGCGTTCATTCCGGTTTTTTTATTATGATTGGACTTGCCCTGCTGGGAAAGGGATGGTATGATCTGAAACGTGTCAGGGTCGATACACCGGTTAAAAACCCCGAACAGGATTTTTGATGATTTCTGAAAAAGTCTCGTATTTCAGATGATCCCGTTCCCATAAATTTTGACGATATAGTAAACCCCGACCACCAGGAAAACCACAGCCACCGCTCTTCGTATCCAAACCTCAGCAGCCCCGATTTTCTGAATCATCCCGCTGCACTTTCCCACTCCCTTAACGAGAAGATACGAGATTACAATGACTGGTAAACCGGTGGCGAGGGCAAATACCGCAGGGATGATCACCGGGTCACCGGCACCAAGGGCGAGCGGGATGAGCATGGCAAAGAAGAGCACAGCGGAGAACGGGCAGAATGAGAGCGCGAAGATGACCCCCAGCAGGAATGCCCCCAGGTATCCCTTCTCTGCCAACCGTGCCGAAATGCCGGAAGTGAACCCGGAGAACCAGTCGCCTCCAGGCAGCCGGTCGAAATGAACGATGTCGAGCAGGAAGATCCCGCACAAGATGAGAAACGGTCCGAGCAGCCGTTCACCGTAGTGCTGGAGCGTGAGTGCGATGATCTGGATGTTCATGCCGAAGAAAACGATGACCGAGGCAACCGCGATATACGCTGCCATCCTGCCAAGCGTGTACACGAATCCGGTGAGAAGGGTGTGCCGGCTGTTGTCAATCCTTTTGGAGATATACGCGATCGCAGTGATATTGGTCGCAAGCGGGCAGGGACTGATCGCAGTCATCAGCCCGATGAAAAACGCGGCGATGACCGGGACGGGACTTTCACCCATCGTCCCGAGAAAATTCAGGAGATCCATATCAGGTGAGATCTCCGTTGAGACGTTTACTGATAATCGCCGAGAGATATGTCACATACAGGTCTTTGTTGTTGATCAAAGACCAGACGCGGATATCCTGCTCCTTGTGAAACCCGTTCGCATCGTAGACCCCAATCCAGAGCGACGAACCGGTCACACCGTACTTCGATGCGAGAGCGTAGTTCTCCGGTAGTTCCGCGTTGATGTGCGCAAAGACGAGCCGTCCAGATGCGAGTTCGTCTTTGAAGTTTGTATTTACCGTCTTTTCCGCAAGATCCCCGACAGCAATGCAGGACGTACACTGTTGATTGCCGTGGAAATGGTAGACCTCCACACGCTCAACGGTGCTGTTGGAACTAATTGTGGATAGCGGTGCGGATGGTACTGCACCGAGATACGGGGACGAATCGGTGCAACCTGCGGTGAAAAGGAGGACAACGATGAAACACCCGCAGAGGAGAGAATGTACCAGGTTCATCTTCGCCACATGCCGTGCCTTTATTTCCCCATGCGTTTCGTGCACTTCAGCGCCTTGCGCCCGTGCTCGGTGATGCTGTAGATGATCCAATTCCCGTCATACTCCCCTTCGATCAGTCCACTTTCTTTGAGAATTGTGAGATGATAGGAGAGTTTCGACCCGGCAAGGCGCATTAACCGGTTGATGACGCAGACGCAGAGTTGTTGATCTTTTATCAGGTAAAGGATGGTGAGTCGCAGCGGATCTGAGAGCGCATGATACGTTTTGCTTTTCTCTTCGAGTTCTTCCTGCGGGGGAATGCTTTTGGCAAGCGCATCGAATCCTCCCAGTTGTTCGAGTTCTTCCCGAATTTTTTTGGGAAGATCCATCTCCTCGTTTTGTGCGTCCCGGTGTTTCGTGCCACAACAGAATTTCTTCATAGTTGGCATTTCAAAAATATGTGAAATGAGTAGGCATAAATACTTTGTTAGTCAATCTTGAATTCAATTAAAATTGAAATTCCTTCCATGCAGAGAAGATTCTAAAAAAAATCCGATGAACCTTGCAGGTTCAGGCAAGCCAAGATGAAAGTCGGCTTGCCGACTTTCATATTAAAAAAAGGTGCGAGACATGGGAGACGACAACAAACCCTGCTGTGCTGCCGATGCACTCCGTCGTATACGGCAAATCCCGATCAACGGGATTCCGACGGGCATCACCATGCTCGATGAATGCATCGCAGAAATAAAAACACAGAACTTAAAAAGTGAATCAGAGATCCGTGTTGCACTTCTCAAACGAGTCAAGGTGTACAATTACATTCCCCGTAATGTCGAGGAGGAGTATGCCCGTGCACTCTTTGAAGAATACAAGAAATTGCCTGTGAAAACGTGAAGCAAAACCAGATCTATCCTTGTGTGACCTCATGACAAAAATCGAAATTCTCGGAACCGGCTGCGCAAAGTGCAAACGGCTCTTTGCCAATGCCGAGCAGGCAGTAAAGGACTTGAAGATCACGGCAGAAATCGTCAAAGTAGAAGATATTGTCGAAATCGTCAGCCGTGGCGTCATGCTGCCGCCGGCACTTTTCATCAACGGGGAAGTGCGGGCTGAAGGCAGGATACCAGACGTGAATGAGATCAAAACAATGCTAACGGAGTGAAACAATGACAGAAACGCCTACATGTTCATGTGGACAAAACGAACCGAAACGGATCATCTTTCCCTGCGCCGGGCAGGCAAACACCGGACAACTGACCAACCTTGCGGCAGTCCAGTTGACTGAAGAAGGCTATGGGAGCATCGCCTGCGTTGCGTTGCTCGCCATCGGTGCTGAAGGACTGGTGACAAACGCAAAAAACGTCGATGAAGTTCTTGTCCTCGACGGCTGCCCGATGCTCTGTGCAAAGAAGATTGCAGAGGCACAGGGAGTCACGGTGGGACAGCACCTTGTGATGACCGAACTCGGCATCACCAAAGGACCATCGAAATCCTACACAGACGAGGACATAGAGAAAATTGTCGCTGCGTGCTGGAAGGGCGAAGGCAGAAAGAAGGGTGCCACGAAAAAAGGGAAAAAAGCCGGTGGAAAAAACAGCGGCTGCGGGTGCGGTGGTACCTGCTGAACTTCAGCCAGTGATCGATTCGAGGCGAGCGGAAACGACTGACGAAGAAGAAATCCTGGCGTGGGCTGAAGAGTACGCGAAAAAGAACGGCTGGGTGCTGAACCCGGACAAGAAAATACTGGATACAGTAATCCGGGGGCTGGATCGCAACAGGAAGAAGTTTGGGGAACGGTACTGCCCGTGCCGGCTCCGCTCAGGTGACAAGGAAAAAGACCGGGTGATCATCTGCCCGTGCATCTACCATAAGGACGAGATCGCCAAGGACGGACACTGCCACTGCCAACTCTACTACCGGAAGGATGCCGCAGAGCTGGTGACGGGATCAAACGAATGACATCCGCGCTTGTCACCTGCTCCGGCATCTCAAAAACCGGGAAACTCACGACACAGGCAGCTCTTATGCTCATGCAGCGCAGGCCGGGGCAGTATGTCTGGATGCACGCCAAGCAGTCAACTGCGTCTCTGAATGAGGAGATCGGGGATAGTGAAGAGGTGATCGTTATTGACGGGTGTGGGGATTGCTGCGCGAAGAAGAAACTGTCCTCATCCCGTCTCGCACCCCATCACCATATCATTGCAACCGAGCTCGGCATCGAGAAGAACGGGATGGCGGATGTGCAGTTCGATGAGATCGAGATAGTCGTCCGTGCTGTCATGAACAAAGGGGACCCGGAATGATAACACCGCGGTATAAGCGCCTCGAGATAGAATGGAAGCACTTCGCAGTCGGTGATGCAACCTGCGAGCGGTGCGGAAATACTGGCGAAGCGCTCCATACCGCTGTCGATGAACTCCGGAGTGAGTTCACTCATGCCGGGGTGAAGATCAACCTGACCGAGACGCTCCTTGACAAGACACGGATAGCCGAGTCGAACGAGATCCGCATGAACGGGGCACTGCTCGAAGACCTGCTCGCCGCCGGGGTCGTTTCAACCGACTGCCCATCATGCGGAACACTCGCTGGGGAAAGTACTTGCTGCCGGGCGATCGAGATTGGCGATGAACGGTATGAGGATGTCCCGGCATGGGCGATTAAAAAAGCCGCGTACCGGGCGCTTGGAGTAACCCCATGAAGATCGGCATTGTCAGTGACGGAAAATTCGGTGACCGTGCATTTGGGATCATCAGGGAAAAGTTCCCAACCGAATGGATCATGGCACCATTCCCGGGCAGTCCGATTGCAGATGACCTTGAGCTGACTCTCCCGGAATGCGACCTCTACATCTCATACGTCCGCCACCCGGACGTTGCACTGGCGATCATCGAGAGGCAGAAACCGGTGATTCTCGGGGTCAGTTTCGGGCCCGGGTTTCTCCGGCAGGCAAAGGCAATCAACGAGAACATTGTTGCACCCTTAACGATGTGCTCGCTTGAAGACAACACATGGGTGCCAGAAATCAACGAATTTGCCAAAGTATTCGGCAGACCTACATTCGATGTGAAGGTACGGGACGATGGCACCATCGAAACGATCAAAGTGATCCGGGGCTCCCCGTGTGGTTCGACCATCGCGGCAAGTGCGGAACTTCATGGAACACAGCTGAGTCCCGAACAACTCCAGCACTACGGTCTGCGGATCTGCCATTTCTGCCGGGCGCCTCGTTTTGGCAAGACCTGCGACAAGGAGCTGTCCGGGCTCCTCCATATACGGGAACTCATGCGGGCGATAAATGGCGTATCTCCCGCAGCGGGAGCACGGGTGCGGCAATTCACCGAAGACATGGAAAAAATTATTGATCAGAAAATAACTAGGGGATAACAAATTGCAGGATTATTTACAATTATTTGTCGACTGGGTGACGTACTCGATCCTCGGACTCGTGCAGGGGACCCCGCTCGCCTCGTCTGTGAACTTCTTCATCTATGACTCGATAAAGGTCACGCTGCTGCTCGCCGTGATCGTCTTTGGCGTCGCCATCGTCCGGACGTACATCACCCCGCAGAAGGTGAAGAAGTGGGTAGGTGGACGCACGGAAGGTGTCGGCAATGTTGTAGCTGCGCTGCTTGGTATCCCTACACCGTTCTGCTCCTGCTCCGCTGTCCCGCTCTTCATCGGTTTTGTTGAGAGCGGCGTGCCGCTCGGTATCACGTTCTCGTTCCTGATTGCATCGCCGCTCATCAACGAGGTTGCAGCGGCAATGCTGCTTGCGATGTTCGGCTGGCAGATCGCGCTTATCTACATTGTCTCCGGTCTTATAATCGCGATTGTTACCGGTATCATCATCGGGCGCCTTCACCTTGAAGGAGAGGTTGAGGAATTTGTATACAAGGTCAAGTTGCACGATCTTGCGGAAAAAGTGATGACGTGGAAAGACAGGCTCACCTTCGCGAAGAATGAGTCCCGGGATATCACCCTGAAGGTGCTCCCCTACATCCTCATCGGTATCGCCATCGGGGCGGTTATTCACGGGTATGCGCCTGCGGATTTTCTTGCGAACATTGCAGGCCCGGACAACCCGCTCGCCGTCCCGATTGCGGTGCTGATCGGTATCCCGCTCTACTCGAATGCTGCAGGTATGATCCCAATAATGGAAGTGCTTACCTCAAAGGGGATGGCGATGGGAACTGCCCTCGCGTTCATGATGGCCGTCATCGGGCTGTCGCTGCCAGAGATGATCATCCTCCGGAAAGTGATTAAGCTCAAATTAATCCTGATCTTTGCAGGAATCATGTTCGTTGCAATCACCCTGACGGGTTATTTGTTTAATGCAATATTGAGGTAACATGATGATAACGGGAGACGTGCCATGACAAAATCTGATGATGCTGCAGCAGGTTTCAGAGAAGGTTTTTCCTCTTCTCAGGCAGTTGTATCCAGTTTTTCCGAAGATCTGGGACTCGATAAAGAAACTGCACGTAAAATATCCTGCGGATTTGGCGCCGGGATGGCGCGTACCGGAAATATTTGTGGTGCTGTTACAGGTGCGATGATGGTGATCGGGCTGAAATACGGAAAAGCCATGGCGAATGACGATGCAGCAAAAGAGAGAACCTATGCACTGGTGCAGGAATTCATAACGAAATTCAGAGTAAAGAACGGATCGATCAACTGCACGGACATCCTCGGGTATGACCTGTGTGACCCGGAGCAGCGTAAACAAGCTCATGAATCAGGAGTGGTTGCAACAAAATGCCCGGAATTTGCCCGGGATGCCGCAGTAATCCTTGAAAAAATTCTTTGACGATGTAAACAGGTGAACAGCAATGGAAGCAATTACACAACTCTCTACCTGCATTGGCAGGAGCTTATCACGGGAGATATAACTATGCCAGGCGAATCGTGTGTAACAAAAGAGCCAAAAGGGCTGGGATTCTTCGAGAAGTATCTGACCGTGTGGGTCCTCGTATGTATCGGGATCGGGATCCTGCTCGGGCGTTTTGCGCCTCAGGCTGCCAAGTACCTTGATAGTTTATCCATCTATATTGGAGAAGCACCGGTTATCTCGATCCCGATTGCGGTCTGCCTCTTTTTCATGATGTACCCTATCATGGTAAAGATCGATTTTGCGGAGGTCCTGCAGGCAGGTAAAAACATTAAACCCGTCGCTCTTACCCTTTTTGTTAACTGGGCGATCAAGCCCTTCACCATGTATATACTTGCCACTTTTTTCCTGGGGATTCTGTTTCTCGGTTTCATCGGCCCGGATGCGGTTGATCTTGTTAAGATGCCCTTCGGGCTAGACCTGCCGGTGGGTGCCACCTACGGTGTCGGGACTATTGTCCTTGAAGGTGGCGTAAAGATGCTCGAGATCCCACTCTGGCGGAGCTACCTTGCGGGAACCATCCTTCTCGGTGTTGCGCCCTGCACCGCCATGGTGCTTGTCTGGGGATACCTTGCGAAAGGGAATGACGGGCATACTCTTGTCATGGTGGCAATCAACTCTCTTTCCATGCTCTTCCTCTACGGCCCGCTGGGCGGCTTCCTGCTCGGTGTAGGCCAGCTCCCCGTCCCGTGGGAGGCACTCGTGCTCTCGATCGCGATCTATGTCGCCCTCCCGCTAGTCGCAGGGTATATCTCGCGGAAGCTGATCATCAGGGCGAAAGGTGAGGAATGGTTCAACGAAAAATTCGTCCACTACTTAACACCAGTCACCATCACGGCACTTCTGATCACGCTCATCCTCCTCTTCAGCTTCAAGGGCGAGGTTATCCTCACACAGCCGCTTACCATCCTCTGGATCGCAATCCCGCTCTTCATCCAGACCATGCTCATCTTCACCATCGGATATGTTCTGGCGAATAAAATTCACCTCACTTATGAGGATGCAGCTCCATCGGCGATGATCGGTGCGTCGAACCATTTTGAAGTGGCAATCGCAACCGCAACCATTCTCTTCGGGCTCTCTTCGGGTGCTGCCCTTGCGACAGTGGTAGGAGTGCTGATTGAAGTACCCACGATGCTTCTGCTGGTCAAGATATGTCTAAGAACGAAAGGGTGGTTCCCCTCCGAAATAAAGAAAGAGCGGATGGGGGCATGACAACGTTTCTGAAGGTACTGGGGTAATAAGAGGAATGAAAATATGGTGAATTATACGGCAACACTCGGAGACCACTCACACGAGGAAGGATTGCCTTCGGGAGGGCCAGGCCCTCCTCAGTAGTGCTCATCCTTAAATGTCGGAAGCACCATGCAACGTATCGAATTCTGAATACAAAAAAATCAGTTGAAGTGAAGTATTATGGCAGAAGAAAAGAAGAAAACGGGATTTTTCTCGGCGGTTAAGGAATCGATGAACAAGAGTGGCGGCTGTTGTGGCGCCGGGGAATCCTGTTGCGGGACAGCTCCAGCGGAATCGGAGAAATCCGAAGGAAAGAAAAAGACTCCTCCTGCACACTGAACAATTCATTGCGATTGCCTGGTTGTGACCCTTCGAGTACGACCAGAAGTCCATGTTTTAGTGAATTGAGGTGACCGTATCTATGGATAACAACCACACAGAAACACCCGTATACTGGGATGCCCTGGTGTTCGGACTTGTACCGATCATCGTCGGTATTCTTATCATCGCCAGCTGGGCCCTTTCGTTCTTCCAGATAGGCCCGTTCTACGTGAATGGGGGTATTGCCCTCGCAGCAACTCTTTTTGGAGGATACACGCGTTTTGTCTCGGGATTCCGTGACATATACCACCGGAAGATCACGGTCAACGTCTTTGTCACCGTTGCCCTTATCGCTACGATGGCGGTTGGCCAGTTCCTGTCGGCGGCGCTGATTGTTTTTATCATGGCCGTTGTGGGTGCATTCGAGTCCTACACGCTTGACAAAACGAAGAAAAATATCCGGAACCTGTTGAATTTCGCCCCGAAAATGGCAAATGTGCGTCGGGGTACGGAAGAAGTTACCTTGTTGGCAGCAGATGTCCAGATAGGCGACATCGTAGTCATCAGGCCCGGAGAACGGATTCCGGTTGATGGGATTGTCATTACTGGTGCGAGTAGTGTAAACCAGGCTCCCATTACCGGGGAATCGATCCCGGTCGAGAAGACCGTGGGGAGCGACGTGTTCAGCGCGACCATGAACGAGACCGGTCATCTCGAAGTCAGGACGACACGGGTCGGTGAAGACACGACCCTTGCCCGGATTGTTCACCTTGTCGAAGGTGCTCAGGGTACGAGGGCTCCGATCCAAGGGATTGCCGACCGGTTCACGACATGGTTCCTCCCGGTAGTCCTCGTCATTGCTGCGATCGGGTATCTCCTGTCAGGAAATGTTCTCGTCTTTGTCTCCATCCTGCTGGTTGCATGCCCCTGTGCGTTCGCGATTGCTACACCGACTGCGGTCACCGCCGGTATCTCAAACCTGGCCCGGCGGGGTGTCCTGATCAAGGGAGGCAGCTTTCTTGAACTTTCCGGAAAACTTGACACGCTTCTTGTGGACAAGACAGGTACATTCACTCTCGGCATGCCGAAGGTCGTAGAAGTTATTGCGCTTCCCGGATATCAGGAAGCAGATGTGGTCCTTCTTGCTGCAACCGGTGAAAAATTCTCGGAACATCCCCTCGCCCGGGCCATCCTTGCAGCTGCCAATGCCCGGAACATTACGGTTCCGACCCCTGACGAATTCAAAAGCGAAACCGGCATGGGTATCACCGCACGGTCGGGTGAACACAACCTGATTATTGGCAAACCGGAATTCCTTGGGACAAAAGGTGTGCATCTGGGAGAAGAAGTCCCCGGCATCATCACGAAACAGACGGAAATGGGGAGGACAGTCATCCTTGTCGCCAGTGACGCCACTGTCGCGGGACTGATCGCCATTGCAGATGAGGTCCGCCCGGGAACAGCGGAGGCAATTGCCGCCTTAAGGATGATGGGGGTGAAGAACATCGTCATGCTCACCGGGGATAATGCGACGGTTGCAAAGGCAGTGAGCGCCTCGCTCGGCATTGACAGTTATCAGGCAAACCTCCTGCCGGAGCAGAAGCTCGATGTGGTAACGGAACTCCAGGCAAAAGGGCAGATTGTGGGGATGATTGGCGATGGGATAAATGACGCTCCCGCCCTTGCAAAAGCAGATGTTGGCATCGCGATGGGTGCATCGGGCACAGATGTAGCGATCGAGACTGCAGATGTCACCCTCATGAAAGATGATCTCTGGCAGGTCGTGGACTTTGTCTGGATGTCCAAGAAAGTTATCCGACGGATCAAGATCAATATCGGGCTATCCATGGTGTATAACGCGATCGGGCTTTTACTCGGGGTCCAGGCACTGCTCTCGCCGATAACCGCGACGCTCTACCAGGAGGCGGGGTGTGTCTCTGTCGTACTGAGTTCAACTCTCCTCTTGTGGGCTAAACCGGGGGTCAGTCATGCAACAGGAATTCCGGAGAAGAAGGCCTGACGGAGGAATAACCGGATGGAGCGCTGCTCTACGAAGAATGCAGGGAACCGTACGAGTGACCCCCGGTTCCTTATACAGTCATCTCATGAACCATGCTCAAAGTAAAACCACACCCGGATTATCCTCCTGAAGAAGGGCGTTACCTCCGGGGAAATGATTTTTCCCCGGCAGCGGTAGTCATCATTCTCAATACTGAAGCAGAGAACATTCCGCCATGGATTGAAAACCTGGTGCGGGCTGGGGTGGAGGCGGGTGCGGCAATCACCGGGACCGTCCAGACCGCAAACATCGGGATCGAAAAGATCATCTGCAACATCGTCGCCAATACAAATATCCGCTACCTTATTCTCGGAGGACCGGAATCGGACGGCCACCACACCGGCGATGCAATCAAAGCGCTCATGAAAAACGGCGTGGATAAAAAGAAGTTAATCATCGGCACGGATGCACTGAGCCCGACATTGTTCAACGTTCCCGGGGAGTTTATTAACCGGTTCCGGCAGCAGGTCACACTTGTTGACTGCCAGTTCCAGGAAGAGCCGATGATTCGTAAAGCGGTCTGGTCATGTTTTCAGGAAAATCCGGTGGAATTCCGTGGACAAACACTCTGCGATCCCGGTGCATTTCCGGAGCCGCCGCTCAGCGGGAAAATTACGTGGAACGTTATGCAACCTTGGGCTGAGCCGGGGGATGACAGCGAGAGGGTGGCAAAGCAGAAGGCGCTTGCACTTATTGAGAAACTGAAGGCGCGGTGTGCCGCGAAGGCAGAGGAAGAGAACATGACTAAAATGGAATGATGATGGTGACACTTATGACGGATGAATTAAAAATAATGGCGGCAATGATCGGGGCATTCCCGCAGAAACCGGAGAGCACCGTCAAGGGACAATCCTGTTCATTGTAATAACTGGTGGAACATGAAAACAAAAATTCTGTTTATCTGCACGGCAAATGCCGCCCGCTCCCAGATGGCGGAGGATTACCTGCGGGCTAAATACGGGGATAAGTACGAAGCATTCAGCGCCGGAACGGAGAGCATCTGCGCGAAGTGAGGACGGGTGAGCATGACCGTGCGTCTTCATGCCAACCGCATTCGGTGGTCCCCGCCCTCGGTATGGTGGGCGGGACTCCTGGGTAGATGGTCCGGGGGATTGCTGCAATCGTCTTCGCATGTGGATGAAATCCTGAAGCAAAATTTAGGCCAATTGTGAAAGAAGTGATGAAATTATTTAAAAAACATAGTTACCCCCTTAAAACGTATATGGGGTAACTTTGAACACCAAGGCGTATTGGGCGAATGATCTTATTCTTCATGCTCTCCTATGAGTCTGGAGCCTCTTGCTCCGCTGCTTCTAAGAAGCTTCGACAACGATCCTGAATCCAACATCGCCACAGCGGTTCTTATCGGGGCCCCAGTCACGACCTGCTGAACGGCAACCCGCGGCATGGCTGTTATTGCACCCTCCGCGCATCATGCGGCAAACCCCCGACGGAGTTATTTTTGCATCAGCTTCCCAAGCGCTGCCGTCACTGGGCGCGCCATCATATGTATAGTGAAGTCCGTCCTGGCACCATTCCACGACGTTACCATGCATATCATATAACCCCCAGGCGTTGGGTTTTTTCTTGCCTACCTGATATGTATAATCGTTGCTGTTTGCGGTAAACCAGGCATAATCAGTAAGATTGCCGCCATCCGGATCATCTCCGAAGCAAAATCTGGTAGTCGACCCGGCCCGACAGGCATATTCCCACTCCGCCTCGCTAGGCAGGTGAACATTTTTACCGGTCATGGCGGTCACTTTTGCGCAGAACTCCTGAGCATCCTTCCAACTCACGCTGTCTACCGGCTGATCGGATTTGCCCGGCATCTGACTGGGATCTCCGGCCACCATACGTCCCAAATGCTCTGGACGAAGAAAACGAGCTTTGTGGTGTTTTGAGCATTCGCTCGGGTCACCGCCCATTACCTGAACCCATTGTGCTCTTGTTATCAGAAAGATGCTCATGTAGAAGGGCTTAGCGAACGTAACCTTGTGCTGCGGCCCCTCATAGATCGTATGGTCCTCCTCAGTATCCGGAGAGCCCATGATAAATTTTCCCGCGGGTATTAAGGCTAATGCTATTCTTACTTTACCATTCAGGTCTAAGGCCAACTTGCTATTTTTCATATGTAAACCTCCGTACCTTGTTTGCACCCATCCTTCTTCCATATCTCATTTGCTTTCTGCTGAATGCAAGTCGTTAAATCCGCGCAATCACACTTACGCTTGATGTTACTGTTCCTCCTTTCCATTATATATTTAACTGATAACCCCCTCCAAAATTCCACAACAAATCAAGAAAGAAATGAACTCAGTTACCGCTTAACTCAACAATTTATTACCATTTTTTAAAAGGACATTAAGAAATAGCCAGAAATAACAAAATATTATCAATTCGACCGCAAAATTGATCGTACTCGAAGGGGAATACATATTGAGAACAACATGCATCCCTCACTTATTGTAGATCGCAAGGATCCAAAATGGTTACTATTGGAACGGGTCCTAGCTGTAATGACAACGCGGAGAACCAAACAGGAATTATCAAAGCAGGGAATTACGCCGGTAGTGAAAACCGGGACCGTTCTCTGAATTGCTCTGATATCCATGTTCTTCACTGTCGATTATGCGTATGTTGTGGATGAACTACTGGAGTGAGACAACTAAACTTGTGGACAATGTTCTGGAGGGGATACCCTACAATTTTAAGTGTCCTTGACCACTATCTTACGTTCATGGAGGAAAAATTAGAGAAGTACTGTACCCTAACAAGAATACACTGAGGGAATGTGAGGTTACATGACCCAAAAGACACGGGTGCTTTTCATCTGCACGGCAAATGCCGCCCGCTCCCAGATGGCGGAGGGCTACCTGCGGGCAAAGTATGGCGACCGGTTTGAGGTCTTTTCTGCCGGGACGAAACAGGCACACGTGAGCGTGCGGGCGATACAGGTGATGAAGGAGATTGGGATCGACATCTCAACTCACCGGTCAAAGACCATCGATGCACTACGGGGTGAATCATTCGATATAGCCATCACTCTCTGCGACAACGCCAACCGTATCTGCCCCATCGTGCCTGGCGCGAAAAAGACCATTCACCACGGTTTTACCGATCCGCACAGGACAGCAGGCACCGATGCAGAGATCCTCGAAGGGTACCGGAGGGTCAGGGACGAGATTGCCCAATGGATTGACCAATTCGTTACGATTGAAACGACGGGATGAGAATCATACCTGATGGTAAAAACCTCGCTGGATGCCACAACTCCATACGGATGATGATATGAGGCAACGGCAGTGATCGAGACGTTCGGGAAGAACGAGCAGGTAAAGAGGGGCTTATAGGTGTTGGTTGTCGCGGTTGCCGGGCTTGTGATCACAAAAGTTCTGACGCCCGCCTTTACTATTTTGCATTCCCAATCTTTTTGCCGGGCGGGGATGATGTGGTGATTCAGCCGGCAATTCAGATCTCCGCAGGACAACGCCGTATCAGGATTTCAGCTGCAAGAGGAGCGTTTTAATTTCTGAATCGCCAGAATTGCCGGAACCGTAAGTGAGTGTGTGTACATCATGACATCCACGAGTACCGGAAATTGGATCTCTTACACTCTCCGGAAAAGGGGGAATCATAATACCTGTACTACTATTATTTGTACAATCTGAACCCGGAATGGAATAAGAACCTTCCAAATCATTTTTCGAGAATTCCCCCTTGCTTCGCCACATCATCCCCACTTTGTTTTTGGGTGGCCTAAGGTCGTCTCCCGCAGGATGGAACACCGCCACTATTTTACTTTGCCCGCATTTTCTCCGGTGGGCAACGGTGCCGGTTTGGAATTAGCATTGTACATTTTTCTTTAAGGACTTTCCGGAAAACGGGTACAATGTTCCAAAAAGCCGTAGATTATTCCGGCAACAACACCCGGGATCTTTTTTTTTTAGAAAACCGGAAAATTCCATCCTAAAACATATTATCGTCTTCGCACATCTTATTCATTATGATGAAATCCGGCAAAGTGGATGTTGTAGAGGATACCGAAGAGAACCGGGAGATCTGCAGGAAGTACTGCAAAATATGCCCGAACTACAAGCGTCATTCTCTTGAAAAATATCAACCGGAAGAACTCTTCTGCGCATGCGGAATGTCCTCTGCCCAGCCAAAAAAAGAGCTTGGCTGCTACTGTGTGGGCTGCGAGCTCTTCGCGAAGTACAAACAGCACCTCGGATACTTCTGCTCACAGCATTAGACGAATTGTATCCTTTCGATTATTCCTGTGCTTTACCGGGATTCCCCCGGAGCCTTTTGGCATTGGGGGATCCGCTTCACGCCAGAAACAAAGATCCCGGGGTCATTTTTATTTTCGCCAACCGGCAAAAGTTCCGGGCGACCCGGCTAACCCCCGGCGTCTTTTCCATTTCAGACAAAGAGAACCCTGAATTTTTATACGTTCTCCCTAAATAAAGGAATAATAAGTATGACCGATTATCGGGAAATTCGCGGTGCCGTCATCTATTCAGCAATTGTGCTTGCGACTTTTTTTTCATTTCAGGCAATCGTCATTGTCATCCATGAATTTACTCACAGTATAACCGCTTATCTCCTCGGCGCTATGCCAAGTCCTTTTTCCATTGTCTGGGGTAACTTCTTTACCATGACCGGCTGGGATGAGGGTGTTCTTTATTCGCGCCTGTGGGCTACAGGGTTTGGTGTCGACGGCGCGATAGCCGGCGTAATGCCACTCGTTGTTCATACCCTTCTCATCAGTTGTGGATTATACCTCCTTCTTTCCCGTGTAATGCTCAGGAACAAGTGGGGTTTTCATCTCATATTCTGGTTTATTGTCGCCAACATGATGGAGCTTTTTGCCTATATGCCGTTGAGGGCGTTTTCATCCAATGGGGATACCGGAAACTTCAACCACGGATTGGGACTAAACCCATGGCTGCTCTTCTTTTTTGGGACGATCCTGGTTCTTATCCTCTTGTATTACCTGCTCCTGCGTGTGCTGCCCGGTATGTATGTCGTTGTCGCTCGCGGGTCGCGTGTCATAAAAATCGTAATCCTCTGTTTCTCGGCATTTGCCATCTTCATCTGGGGCAGCGGCCTCCGGGTTGTATTGTATGTTTACCCGGACCCGCAGTGGATGATGGGCCTCGCCGGGTTTGCAGCATTCGGTCTTGCCATCTGGCTCTGCCGGCCGGACATGCCGTGGGTCAAAGAGAGAGAGCAGCAGTTCATCGAAGAGAGGGACAGGGGCGTCTGAAGCCCCCGGCCCGGATCCCCCACCAGCCGTCGGAGTTTTCAATTACCCGACCCGATCAGGCATAAATAGAAAGGATATCTGAATTATTTTTGGTAATTGTAAAACCCTACAAATAAAAGTTGAGGCAGATGTATCTGGTGAGTTCTCGCAGGTAGACACGTTACCTTATATTTTGTGATCAGTTGTTTACTTGGGGGAATGTAGGTTTTCTACAGAGCCGGAAAAATTATTTTGCATTTTTTACCTTTTTATCCAGTTCGTCTTTTACCCGGCTGATGATCTCGTCAAAGGATTTCTGGATCTGTGTTTGCGTATCCTTAATGGTTTTTTCAATGTACTGCTTTCCATCTTCGGTTGTTACGAGGTCACGTGTGACTTTCATCACATCATCAATAGACGATATAACGGACTTTGTCACCTCAGAAAACCTCTTCTCAATGACGTTTCCACCCGTTTGGGGGACCGAAGGCTCGCTCTCCACTACCCACCGTCCTTTTTCAAAGTGTCCTTTTTTTTCGGTCATGTTATTCACTTATTTCCTTTTCATTGACATCGGTTTTCCTCATAATTAAAATACCGGTATCAGGTTCTGCTCAAGTCCCAACAACATACAGGTAACTTATATGCAGTTCTTCGGAATTCCCCTCCTGCACGCCAACCCGGATAGTTCTTCTGGTCCGGACATCCCGGCACCCTGTGCGAAAATCCCCACGATACCGGGGGCATTCTTCTCTCCCGGACGCGGTATATGATACCGGCACAGGAACATATCCGAAATTTACATTGCCAGAAAGAGATGCGAATGTATATCGCACCCCTCTCCAACACTATCCTATGGCAGAGCTGGACAACTTTTTCTTCCAGATAAATTCCTGGTCCTTCACGAAACACCGGGTCTGGAACCGGTGCCAGCGCCAGTATTATTTTGAATACATCGCCCCATATGTCAAATCCGCAGCAGTCGTTGATCCTGAAAAAATCCGGTGGCTCAAGAACTTCACGTCCAAATTTGTCGTCCAGGGGCAGCTCATTCATGATATCATTGATAAGCAGATCCAGATCCATTGCGAGAACAAGCCGATGGATCTTGTCGTGGCAATGAATGCGTTCTCGAAAAAAGTATCGCTGTACAAAAATGTGGGTGGCGAGACATTTACCGAATACCATAACGGTGAGAAGATCACTGATTCATTTTTTTCTGCCATTGATGAGAACGGAAAGGCGTGCCTGCAAACCTTCTTCGGGAAGTGGCAGGGCTACCAGAGCCGCGATTGCCTGCGCCACGAGGAGTTCGATCATTTCAGCATCGGGGATGTCGGGGTAACGGTCAAAGTGGATTTTGTCGGGAGATTGCCGGACGGTACGCTCGTCCTCACCGACTGGAAGACCGGCAGGGACGATGACGAGTACGAGACGGAACTCCAGATGGCGGCGTATGTATTGTGGGCAAAGGAGTATTACACGATGAGTGCCGATGAGATCAGCACCGAACTGGTGTTCTTAAAGACCGGCGCAACGAAGCCCTATCGATTTTTTCGTGAGCAGTTACGCGAAGTGCAGGAGATGATCCCCCGGGAATTTGCGGCGATGAATGCAAGTTATGAGTACGGGGATTTCCCGGCGAGGCCTTTGCAACGGGAGTGTATGAGTTGTAAGTTTGCGGAGGTTTGTACTGAGGCGAAGGTTGGGAGGGTATGACGGGGCGGATGTGCCGGTTCTGCACCAGGGCGGGCCTGCCTGAAAATCTGAAACGTGCGTGACAAGATCATACGTTGTACCACCCACTATTTTTTTAAACTGCTTTGATTCCCTTTTGCTTAAAAAAAAAGAAAATTACGATTTCTTTGGAGGAATTGCCAGCAGATCTTCGTCCTCCCCCGCTACCCGCTTCTGCATTGACCATCCAATAAAAGAGATCACCATGGCGGTGATAATCACAATCGCTAACAGAATGGTAGTAGTGGTATTATTTGGCATGATAAAGGAGAGTATAAAGAAAACCGGGATGAGCCCGATTGCAATCATTTTCAATTGTACCTGTGTAACGTGCATTGTTGATCCCTTTTTTGCCTCTCTCTCCAGATGAAACAGTAGTTGGTTCGCCGCAGAGCCTCATATGAGTTTCGGAGTGCAGGTGAGTATCGCGACAATCAGCACTTGTCGACCCGCCCGGATTTTTTTTCCAAAACCGAAATGAAAGTCGAAGAAACGTCCCGGTTTTTTGGGTCGGCTGCATGAGGTAGGGATTGGATGCAGGAATCCGGCGAAAGATGCGATGCGGCATTTTTGGAAAATCGCGAACCGGGCGTTGATTGTGTGTGCCGGAAAGTTTTTTTGTGAAAGTCCCGGGAAAAACTTCTGGGGAAATTGTTTTGGGAAAAATCTGGTGAAGTGAATTATGGATTGAGAGAAATTTTCGTGGATGGAATTTCGTAGAGGGGATGGAAGCCGATAGATGAGTTGCGGGGGTGAGGGGACTGCCCGCGAGCCTCTGCCGTCAATGCTGGATATGTGATAGTCCTGTACGAACCTCCAATAAGAAACCATATTATCGGTCAAATGAAAAAGGGGAGAATATGAAAATCTGGCAAAGTACAGGACTCCTTGTAGTTTTGATAATCGGATTTTTACTGATGAGTGGATGTACAACAAGTGCTCCATCTGCACAACCGGCACAGACCACGAATCCGACAGGTATTCCCAATCTTGTCGGAAACTGGACGGGTCCTATGAAAGGCTATACTGAGGGGATGGGTTACAGGGAATACGCCAATGTTAGTATGACACTTGTGATCACCGAACAAAAAGACCGCTTGTTTACCGGGTATATGCTTTTTCCTTTGCTATCTGGCACAACAAGAACAGAGGGATTTGCCGGTGTGATCGACCGTGATGGAAAGACCCTGCGGATCGTAGAATACACCAGCGGGCATTGTGACGGGACAATAGTATCAACTAATGAGATCGAATTAATTTACTTTGACGATGTCGAACCCACTAGGATCAGCATTGATACCCTGAAAAGAACACCGTAGAAGAATAAGTCTGCAGAATATTTCTGCAGGAGTTTGTTTGCGGAGGTTTGTACTGAGGCGAAGGCTGGGAGGGGATGACGGTCAGGGATGCACTGCCCAACAGTATATCACACGGTGTCCTCTGCCTTCAGCACCATAATGGTCATGTCATCGAACTGCGGCGCTCCACCACAGTAGGATTCCACCTCGCTCACGATGGAATTCACTATCTCAGCGGCAGGCATGGTATGGTTCTTCCGGATCACCGCTCGCAGCCGCTCTTCAGAGAACATTATCTCTTCCGCATTGATAGCTTCGGTCACACCATCAGTGTACATGACAAGCAGGTCACCCTTGTTCAGGGTAATTGTCCGCTCCTCATAGTCCGGATTGTCTACCAGCCCGATGACCGGGCCGGTGGGTTCCAGTTCTTCCATCGTGCTATCAGCCCTCATAAGTATCGGGGCATTATGACCCGCATTGACGTACGTGAGCATGTGCTGTTTTTCGTCAAGTATTGCATAGAAGAGCGTGACGAAACTTACGGTGCCGGTATCTTCGATAAAAATGGTGTTGGAATTGTCAAGAACTCTCTTTGCCCTCTTCTCCCAGCGGGAGACGATCCTTACCGCGGTCCGGGAAAGTGCCATTAAGAGCGATGCCGGCACCCCTTTTCCTGCAACATCAGCGATCACCAGAGCATATTTCCCATCGCTCTTTTGGAAAACGTCATAGAAGTCCCCGCCGACTTCCCGTGCAGGGATACTGGCGGCTGCGAGATCGAACCCGTCCGGGCTTGCGATGTTCTTTGGGAGGAACGCCTTCTGGATGTCCGCAGCCACCTGGAGTTCGGCTTTCTTGCGCTCGAGTTCTTCAGTATAGGCCAGAATTCTCGCGATCATCGTGTTTATGCTGGATTCAAGGTGAGCAAACTCCACGGTATTCACCCCCCGGATGGTATGGGTGAGGTCCCCCGCTGCAATCTGCTTAACGTCCGAGACGATTGCGCTGATGGAGCCGGTCAGTTTCCGGAATACTGCGTATGCAAGAATAATACCGGTGATAATTGCAACGAGTCCGATAAGCAGGTACTTCGACACCAGGTTCGCAAGCGCTGCCTCCAGGCGTGCATCGCTGAACCGGAGCTCGATGACAACGCTGCTGTCCGTTGCTATAGCCGGATTGCGGAGATCAACAAACGTATACCGGGTCAGCGTGCCGTTGGCTGCATCGGTTACAGAGAAACCGGCCCGGTTCAGGATTGCTGTCGCCGCGTTCTTCTGCCCGCTGTCACCCGGAACACCTGCCTGGGCTGCAACGTTTCCGTAGAAATCATACACCCGGATCCCCAGAAGGTCCGGGTTTATAGCCAGCAGGCGCTCTGCCATCTCCTGGTACGAGAGCCGGGACCGGACATCGAAAAACTCATGTGACTCAATCCCGATCTCGAGAACATAGCGGTGATCGGGAGTTGGCATGTAGGCAAACTTCCGAAGGGTACCAATGACGTTTTTGTCACTTGCATTCTGGACAGAGCGGGCAACCGGGTCGGCAGCAAATTCAGATCCCTCCCGGATACGGGTCAGCGACCGGTAAAAGTCCGGGTACTGCCGGAAATCAACTCCCTGCAGCTCGGGAAGAGTGGTATACTCGATGATCCCGTCCTCGTTGAAGATATAGAGTTCCACAGTACCGGGGAGTGTCGGTGCAATCTTTGACTTGACGAGGGACAGGTTCATCCTGGAGGGGTCATTGTTGCTCCGGGCATATGCATCCTCAAATACACCAAGCGCATCTTTCATTGCCGGGTTCAGGTTCTCATCCAGAAGCACAAGGCCTTCATTTACCAGCCAGACCGATTCAACGGCATTATTGTCGGTGTTGTTCTGCAGGATTGCATAATCCTGTTCGATCTCCTGGCGGGCCTGGCGGAACGAGATCACCAGTGCCCCGGCAACGATAATACCGATGATGAGCGCAATAAAACCGATAATGTAGATGATGAGTGACAGCGGGCGGGCGGATTTCTCAGGTCCTGAAGTCATAGGAACCCGAACGCCTCCCGGGCATTACCGATAATTGCAGGTGCGACCTGCGTGAAAAAGGACCCGGAAAAAATCAGAGGGGGTATCATAAGGGTTTTTTTAAAAGATTGCTTTTACTTCTCCTTGCGGATGGATGACACGGGGGATATGCCGATCAGTGCAGACCTTACCCGGGTCATATTCAGGAGGTTGTGCATGGCAACAAACTCTTTTGCCTCAGACACTGTTTCCAGCTGGGCTTCGAAATCAAGAGCATTGTCCCAGGGAAGATCTTTAAAGACAACGCCTTTGTTAGACAGGAATGGAGCATCCCCGTCAGTCCGTTCGTCCGTGAAATAGAGAGGTGCGAGAGATTCGGAGGAGAAGGCTTTCCCCGCCATCCCAAGATCGATACCATAGCCGACACTGATGAGCACATCACCCGGGTATTTACCCATTACGTCTATGACTGAAATTTTTTCAGCCACGGTATGATCGAAAGGTAACCGGGTTACTGTCTTTCCGCCCGGCATGGCGACCGGAGCCTGTAATTTCTTGTCAGCAGAGGCAGCAAGCAGCGATGTCTTCATATCGGAACTGCACAGGGCGCCGATCGTTGCCTTCATCGTAACAGCACAGATACCTTTGAACTGTGGATACTTCTGTTTTGCATACCGGAAGATCCCCTCATACACTTCAGCAAGGGTCACACCTTCGGGTTTTTCTGACGAGATGCGGAGCATGTCCGTAAACGGCCCGGTGAATGCAACATGAAAGAGCGAGAAGGACTTCATACCGCTCGATTTCAGGTCTTCATAGGTGAAGAAATCCGGGGTCAGGTTGCCATCGGTTGGCATCCAGTAGACAGCCCGGCCAAAGGTTACCATCTCACCCAGCAGGGGAGCTGCCATGTCCCGGTCTTTACCCATGGCACCGATACCAACACTGAATCCGCGGGCACTCCCGTGGAACTGCTGCATGTCATCTTTCGTGACTTTCCCCTCAAAGGCCCGGCGCAGGCTGCCGGTAACTGCGAGGGTGCAGAAATTATCCGAGAGGTGCACCGGAGAAAGCGACCACCCTTTTCCATCAATACGGATCTCCCCGGCAGGGAACGGAGGTTTTTTTGTTGTTGCTGCAAGTGCCTCTTTGACGGTTGGATAGACTTCAAGGACGGTTAAAAATCCCCCGACGGATAAAAGTTTCCGTACAAAATCCTGAAGCCTGCATACAATAACCTTCCCTTTTCGCTCCTTCATCTTCAGTATAATATCCTGGAAGACACGGAGTCCCGCAGAACTCAGGTAATCAACACCGCCAAGATCAAACATGATGCATGTGTCATGATCGTTGAGGTTCTGCTGGATGGCACTGGTAACCTGCTGTGCCCCGGTCCCGTCCATCCTCCCGGCAAGGTCAAGGACAAGTTGTTCACCGGATCTTCGCGCGATAATTTCCATAATAACACCCTATCAACCAGTGGAGCCGAAAGGGATTTAGGACTTTCGTTCTACAAAATTTACCTGCGTTTTTATTACATCGCCCGAGATGTGGCAGGATTATACGAGGAAACTTCAAGTGACTGCGATACCCGGCAGGGCAAAATGGCATGTTTCCTATGAAAAACGCTCCGCGTTTTTCATGTCTTTCGAGTGCGAACGCTTACTCGTTCATGTGCGTTTTTTAAGCTATTTTGGAAAAACCTGCCGGAACCTGCATTACAGAGAAGCGACACCAAGAAAAAGCATGAGATGCCTAATCTCTCTATAGCCACCTAGCCCTTTTACGGGGTCTCACTCTGGCAGTCATTTCCGGCGGATTCTCCCGCCTTGAATATACCGTATGATGGCACACCTTATGGAGACAAAAGCGATACGTTCACGGATTTTCCCCCTGGTAAAGGAAGCGTGCGGGAGAGACGGGGATATCTTTGCAGGAAAAAAATCACTCCTCATCAGCGACGTGGTGGTGAACGGGACCCGCCAGGACATCTTCATCGATGAGAACGGAGTGATCGCAGCTGTCGGGACAGATGCCGGGCGACTGTCTGACCATAAGGCTGACCATGTCATTACCGCTCCCGGTACCTGGGCACTCCCCGGCTTCGTGAACCTTCATACCCATGCTGCAATGTCACTTCTCCGGGGATATGCTGACGATCTGCCCCTTGACCAATGGCTGTCGGAAAAGATTTTTCCCGCCGAGGCAAAGATGACCCCCGGGGACGTCTTTGTTGGTACAGAACTTTCCTGCCTTGAGATGATAAAGACGGGAACGACCGCGTTCCATGACATGTACTTCTTCGCGGAGGAGACTGCCCGGGCAGCCCGGGGGATGGGCATCCGTGCGCGTATTTCCTACGGATTTAGTGACACAGGAGAACCGGACCGTCTCGAGAGTGCCCGTAAAGGTGCGGAAGCATTCGTCCGCACCGTCCGGGATTACAAGAGCCCTCTCATACAACCCGGAATCGGCCCTCATGCGATCTACACCGTCTCTGAAGAAGGGTTACAGTGGGCGGGAGATTTTGCCCGTAAAGAGGGGATCGGGATACACATCCACCTCAGTGAGACGGAGCGGGAAGTGACAGATTGCCTCTCCCTCCACGGCATGCGCCCGGCCCGTTGGCTGGAGAAGTGCGGGGTGCTTACCCCTCACACCATTGCTGCACACTGCTGCTGGGTTGATCGTCCCGAGTGTGTCCTGCTTGCCAGAAACGGGGTTCATGTTGCACACAACCCGGTGAGCAACATGAAGCTTGCCGTCTCCCGGACCATGCCTCTGCCGTGGCTCAAAAAAGCCGGAGTGAACGTCGGTCTTGGCACTGACGGGTGCACCTCAAACAACAACCTTGACCTCATCGAGGAGATGCGGATGGCATCGCTCCTCCAGAAGTTCTCGTGGAATGACCGGACGCTCCTTCCCCCGGAAGCCGCACTTGCCATGGCAACCCGGGCGGGGTCTGTTGCACTCGGGCTCCCCACCGGAAGGATCGAAGCGGGTGCCCGGGCGGATATCATCCTTGTCCGGCCGTCAATGCCGGTTCCCAGTCCGCCCGGTACTATTGCGGGATACCTTATGTACCGGGGGTGTGGGGCTGATGTGGTCACAACGATCTGTGACGGGAAGGTGCTGATGCACGAACGGTTTGTCCCCAGTGAAGAGGAGATCATAAGGAATGCCAGCGAAGCCGCCACAAACCTCATCAGGAGGGTGACTGAGACCTGACAAGAGAGCAGCCTTTTGGAGTATTTTTCCCAGGCCCGGGTCCTGACCGGTTCTCGCATGGCGGTACAGCCAGGACCGCAGTGGCAAAGGCGCCCCGGAACATAGGGTGACCTGCACTCCGCTCACCTCACTTCTCCGTCGAAGACCCTGTTATCACATGAAGCCTTCGGTCCCCGGACCGACACAGTTTCGGCAAAAACCGACACGGTTATTTTGCGTTTTCCCCCATACGCTGTTTGATTGGCTGGATTCCTGGTACAAAGGGCTTGCGAAAAATGCGCTGATGGGGCTTTTTATCCCCGCTCCCGTGAACAACCTATCTAAAAAATTATTCGTTGTGGAAGAGGGGTGCAAGCTCAACGGTCGTCCAATTGTCATAGGTCGGGGACTTTACAATAAGTGTCCGGGTCTCTGGGACATAGACAAACTGGTAAACGGTAACACTTGAGCCTTGGGGGCCTGTCTCAAATGATGCCCCGCCATCGGAATACCGGGTATCAAGGATCTTCTCCATGATTGTCGTATTGATAGAGCCTTTGTATTTTTCCCCGAGGTTAAGGAGGTTGGCACGGCGGGACAGGGAAATGCCTGTCTGAAGGTCTGTTAAATTCGCAGGTTCGTTCCAGTACGGGTCAATCGGGAAGTTGGCAATGACCTGCATCCCGTAATTTGTATCACCCCTCCGCACAACGTCCTGTGTCCCGATCTCGTAGGTATATCCTTTGGCCGGGGTAGCAACGTTTGCGAGCAGGGGGTACCCGAATCTGGCGGTATTCATGGCTGCATCGAACTGCTCGAAGGTGGATGAGTCCATGAAGAGGCCGAGGACAAGTAAGGTAAGAGGGATGCGATTATGATGGATCTCGTTGTTTGGATTCGTGACGTAAGAGTTGTCATTTGTTTCCATCACAAGACCGGCACTGTTGAAGGCCTCGATACCCCCAACCGTTCCCGGCCACCCGAGGACTGCTGTCGGGACGCTGCCATCGGTCGGATTGTAAACGACCACGGTGAGGTAAGGATCGAAATTCCGGTATGCCTGACCGAAATCGAAATTCCTGCCCATGACGAGAGGGCCGCCTCCCGTGTAGTTGCCCCAGACCGTAATGGAGGAGCAGTAATCCGAGATGAAAAGGTCAGACTTATCGCCAGGGATCGTATCGATCTTCCCTTCGAGGAATGCATAGATCTGTTCCTGTGTCATATCAGTCTGGGGATAGTTGGTGAAACTGGGGACAAGCTGGTCTATCACGACAATGTGGCTGACCGGTACCCCGCTCGACTCCGAGATGCCTTCCACGATCTCCCGGTATCGTTGCGGGTAGTAACTATACTGTTGCATGCTGTAGTTGATGAGCTGGTTCTCGGACTGAATGCCGATTATGAAACCCGGCTGGCCGACGGATGCAACCACGGTGTCGTACATGTTCGCGATGTCCTTACCCATGAGCCGGCCATACTGCTGACCCATCTTACGGTACGTGCCTTCGAGCCGGATAACGGAAATGTTTCCGACCCTGTAGAGGCTTGCATTCCCGTAGGTAGTCACCTGTTTCAGGTCGCTAGTGCCAGCCGCCGGGGAGACCCCGGGAACTGCCATGGTGGCAGGGCTCATAGAACCCGACTGGGTGGTGCACCCGGCAACGAGCAGGAGAACGACAAGGATTGTCAGAGAAGCAGGAACAGCATAGGGTTTCATGGATAGCAGATCCGTGTTATTTACCGTAATCCATTATCGGTCACAAAACGTATTCAATTTTTATCCTTGCGATTGGTCATTTCCCTCTCACAGATAATCTCCGGGTCCGAAAGGGAGATCTTTTCCCGCATCCGCTGAACCGGGGAGCGGTGAACCTCTCGGTCAAGCCCGGACAATGACCGGGTCTTGTTGCGTGGTGCCACAGCGATGGAGGCGGACGCAATCTTTGCTGAAGTCCGCAAGGAGACAGGGTTAAATAACGGGTTTACAGATGAAGACTATGAAAAAAGAGGTAACTATTGGAATAATCGTTGCAGTTTTTCTTATTGCAGTAATAGCAGGATATGTTATTGTCTTTAACACCCCAACCGTTGGAGCCGGCTATCCAAGTTATCCAATAGATTCTAAGGTTTTTACAACACTTGACAGAACAGTTATTCCTGTTCCCGTGCCTTTGACTTCGCCTAAACTGCATCCTTATGAGATTCCTAAATTTTCACAATATGGTTATGGCGTTTGGCAGTATGGCCCGGGGCTTGGTTTTGAAAAAAGACTGGACCTCATGCCACCTGCCTATTCCGGCACATCAGTTACAAACACTGCAAAACTTTTGAATTTCTTTACCTTGACCGACATCCATATCACTGACAAAGAATCTCCTGCACAGGTGGTCTATTATGGTTCCGAATGGGGCGTAATTTCAGGATATTCGCCGGTTATGCTTTATACAACCCAGGTTCTTGACGCAGCCGTCCAGACGATTAACGCCATTCACAAACAAAATCCGTTTGATTTCGGCATCTCCCTGGGCGATGATATCAACAGCGGTCAGTACAACGAACTAAGATGGTTTATCGATGTCCTTGACGGCAAGAAGATAAACCCGGATTCCGGTGTAAAGGATGATCCTGTCCCCGGGCCTCTCAATGATTACCAGGACGAATACAAGGCAGCTGGGCTGAATACTTCCATCAAATGGTACCAGGCTCTCGGCAACCACGATCATTTCTGGATGGGTATGTTCCCTCCGGACGATTACATCAAAAGCACCCTTACCGGCGATACGATACTCAACCAGGGCAATATATTCACCGGTTCTTCTCTCGGCATAAAAAGCCGTGGTTACTATATGGGCGCAATCGACGGTCGGACGCCGTACGGTGATATTATAGGCGCTGGACCGGTCAGTAACTTCTCAGCCGCTCCAACAGTGCCCGTCGATCCTAACCGCCGTTTTCTTTCCCGGGAGGTGTGGATGGGTGAATTTTTCAATACCTCTTCGAGTCCTGCGGGGCATGGTTTCAGTCAGGCAGACGTAGCACATGGATTCGCCTGCTATACGTTCGAACCGAAGTCGGATATACCGATCAAGGTCATTGTGCTCGATGACACGCAAAGGGACGACGATCCCAGTGATGGTACCAGCAATGGACACGGTTCTCTCGACTCGGAACGTTATAACTGGCTGGTAAAGGAACTCGACAAGGGACAGACTGAAGGGAAGCTCATGATCGTCGCTGCGCACATACCTATAGGTGTCCAACTGGAGAGTTCCGGTCTCGGTTCTTTAATGACTTGGAGCACATACGCTGCTGTATCCGATACGGATCTGATTGCAAAACTTCATACCTATCCGAATCTCCTCCTGTGGATCTCGGGGCATCGTCATTACAATACAGTTACCGCTCTTAAATCTCCGGATCCCAATCATCCGGAACTCGGCTTCTGGGAGGTTGAAACCTCATCATTACGGGAGTTCCCCCAGCAGTTCCGCACGTTTGAGATCGTCCGCAACAGCGATAATACGGTTTCAATCTTCACGACCGACGTTGATCCGGCAGTCAGAGACGGATCGCTTGCCGCAAAATCGCGGTCGTATGCGATAGCCGCTATGCAGATATTCAACTATACGCCAGTTCCAATGCCTTCTGGTTCGTATAATGCAGAACTTGTCAAACAACTGACGCCGGAAATGCAGGCTAAAATACAGAACTATGGGACGCCGATAGGCAGGTAATTATTTTTGATTCTGCCAGAACGCCTCATGATAAAAGAGCCAAAACACCGGATTGGAGAGGTTGTGAGATGATTGGAGAAGGGGGAATTTGGTGTGGGTGTGAGTGAGGGGTATGAGGGAATTTTGTGAATTTGCACTGTTTAAGTCCGATTGACCAACTGGTCCGGGCAGTTGGACAAAACCATCGCGATTTCCGGGATCTTTTTCCTTGTACAGTTTTCTCGTAAGACTTTCCGGAAAAGAGGTACTTTGTGTCCAACTGCCCGGTTTTATCGATCACAGATTCAATTTCCGGGATATTTTTTTGTATAATTCTTACGAAGGACTTCCCGGAAATAGGGTCTAAACTGCACGGAGTGCCCGGATTTTATTCCGGCAGAAGGCGAACACACATCGATCACATCCCACCACACCTTCCGGCTATGAAACCCGGCAAGGCGCTGGCTAGTTGATGGGGAGAAGGGGGCTTAGCATAGGCATAGTACTGGACGGGGCTCAACTCAGGAGATCGCACTACTGGGCAACCATCAAGATGTGGGATTTCTGCGTTCACCTATCTGCTGGCGCCACATTGCATAATACAAACCCTTTTGATCAAGAAGACTTAGGTGAGAACCGGTCTCAACGATCTTTCCCGCCTCTATTACATAGATCACATCTGCGTGCAGTATGGTAGACAGACGATGAGCTATCAAAAGAGAGATCTGGTCCTTGCTCGTGGAAATATCCCGGATGGTGTTCGTTATATCCTCTTCGGTCAGCGAATCGAGTGCCGAAGTCGCTTCATCAAAGATTAACAGGCGGGGATGACGCAACAAAGCCCTGGCAATGGAGATACGCTGCTTCTCTCCTCCTGACAACATCATACCGTCCTCCCCGATGAGCGTGTCAATCCCAAGAGCAGAACGGGCGAGTATCCCATCACACGAAGCTTTGTGCAATGCATCCATCATCTGCTCGTCGGTTGCATCAGACCTCACGAACAGGAGGTTCTCCTTTATAGTACCCGAGAACAACTGGGAGTCCTGCGTTACCAGACCAATCTGCCTGCGTAACGGGTTATACCTGATAAGTGTTGAGGGTTGGCCATTGAAATATATCTCCCCGCTAAGAGGACGGTATAACCCTGCCAGGAGCTTCATGAGCGTTGACTTGCCTGCACCGGAAGGACCGACAAACGCGATCGTCTCACCGGTCTTCACGTGGAAAGAAATTCCATCGATGGCGTTATAATTGGCAGTCTTGTGACGGAAGACGACCTCCTCAAAACGGATATCGTTAAGCTCGTCGATCGCGATCGGGTTTTCCGGTCTTTCTTCAATCGGCTTCTGCATCAGCGAGTCGAAATTACTCACAGAAACTTCGGCCTCTCGGTAACTCACGATTACGGTGCCTAAGTCCTGCAAAGGTCCAAAGATGATAGCGGTGATGAACTGCATCGAGACCAGTTCTCCCGTGGTAAGGACTTTGTGGAAGATTAACCAGAGGAGGATGAACAATATCGACTGCTTCAGGATGGAAAGCGTCGTTCCCTGGAAAAACGTCAGCATACGGACCCGTTTTACTTTCGTCATCTCCAGGTTGAAGATCTTTAAATTCCGTTCCCGTAATCTTTTTATCTCAGGGAAGGTGAGGCCAAGACTTTTCACGATCTCGATGTTCCGGAGGGATTCCGTGATCACCCCAGAGATCTCATTTGTTTCGCGGTTGATCTCTCTCTGCGTAGTCTTGATCTTTTTAGAGAGTAACCAGGTGAGCGATCCCAGAACGAGGATACCGATCACAAAAACAGGTACCAGCAGCCAGTTCTTTGTGAGGGAATACGCGACAAGAAAAGTAATTCCGACAAAAGTGGAGAAGAGGACATTGATGAATGTATTGATGAAGGTCTGGGTATCCGACCGTACTTTCTGCAATATCGATAACGTTTCGCCGCTTCGCTGGTCCTCGAACTCGTCATACGAAAGGCGGAGCGTCTGCTCCAGTCCGTCGTTGTATATCTGCATCCCGAACATCTCTACTGCCAGTCGTGCGAAATAATCCTGGAATGTTTTTGCAACCCGGGCGAGAAACGCGATCGCGACGGCCACTCCCAGCCAGAAAAGCACCCCAGTGACCAGTACATTTTCCGGGATGTAATTTGGATTTAAGGCGTAATCATCGATGATCTTTCCAAAAATAATCGGATCGACCAGGTTCAGCAGCTCACTGATGCCCGCTAAAACGAGAGCGACAACGATAAGCCACTTCTGCGGCCTCAAATATTTCCAAAGGATCATCATTTTTCTGGTAAGTCGGCATTATTTCTTTTTCTCATATATATTCGATGGCATTTACGAAATACTGATCTGGCAAACTGACGGGCTGGTCCCACCCGTTCATGCTGAATCCCAGAGGCTGGCCGTGGCCGGTGGTGGCGTCCCGGCTGACCGGTGTTGAGAGGTGGGGGAGGGATTGTACACTGAGTGGGAGGAGAGGAACGGGGGATTCCGATAGACAAAAAAAATTCGTTCCGGGAATTGGTGACGGTGCACCGAAAGATAAGATATTTATTTCCGAGGATTTCGAATAACCGCATTAATTTTGGATTCACGCACTTATTCACGACGAAGTTTAATTATCACTTCATTAAATAACAGGGTTTTTCGAAATCCTCTTCCATTATTGCCCGTACACACTTCATCATACTCACCTTACAAAGACCGTGGTATATGACCAGAAACAGTACTCCCGTGCAAAACAGCGGCATGCTGCCGGTTATGATATGCCTCTCACTTGCAGCCTTTATGAGTACACTCGATACCATCATGGTCTCGGTCTCTCTTCCAACAATAACAAAAGATCTGCAGGTGACGACGACCCTTACATCGTGGATCATCATCATCTCCATGCTCGTGAGTTCTTCATTTCTCATGACCTTTGGGAGTGTCGGAGACAAACTCGGTCACCGGCGGGTATTCCTCTGCGGGTTTGCGATATTTACGGTAAGTTCCCTTCTCTCGGGATTTGCTGCGGATATCCAGCTGCTTCTTGCATTACGTATCCTCGTGGGAGTGGGAACCGGGATCATCATGGCACTGAGTCCTGCCCTTGTCGCAACAGTCCTCCCTCCGTCACTCAAGGGGAAGGCATTCGGGCTGATTGCGGCATCTGCCTCGGTTGCCCTCACCGTGGGTCCGATCATTGGCGGCTATATAATCGAACATTTCAGCTGGAACGGGATCTTTTTCGTCAATGTCCCGATCGGACTGGCCGCAATCATCCTTACTTTCCGGTTCATACCGGTGCAGGTTCCCTCAGTGCGGACCCTGTTTGATTACCCGGCTGCATTTCTCCTCTTCTTTTCTCTCGTTGGACTATTGTTCTGCCTCAATGCCGGTGACATTGGCGGGCTGGATGCCCACATAGTCCCGTTTATTCTCGCGGGTTCCCTCGTACTTGGGGCAGCTTTTCTCTGGCACGAGCACCGGGCACCTTCCCCGATGATACCCCTCCGCCTTTTTTGGAATATTCCGTTTACGGCTTCCGTTTTTGCCGCACTCTTTATGATGACAGCCTACGGGGGTGTGCTCCTGATCTTTCCCCTCTTCTTTGAATCTGTCTGGATGTTTTCCCCAGAAAAGTCTGGCACTATGCTTGTTGCCGCATCAGCCGGGATCATGATAGCGAGTGTCCTTGCTGGAGGACTGGTGGACCGGATTGGTTGCAGGAAACCCGCGATCATCGCTTCCGGTCTTGCGATTGCCGGTTCAATCCTGCTTTTTGTCCTGCTAGTGTCTTGTCAACTTAATTTTTAGACAGAGATATATACCTATAGATCTAATCATTTTTCATGGAGCAGATTAAACTTCTAGACGAGGAGGTAAAATATCTCAACACTTTTGTGAAAAAAGGCCA